>Ga0183099_1000103_pt1 | contig 86972 bp, 85 predicted proteins | sample Biomet1_FD_127788 | JGI IMG/M metagenome (GOLD analysis project Ga0183099, IMG submission 127788) | Microbial communities from bioreactor (seeded with anoxic lake sediment) at LBNL, California, USA - Biofuel metagenome 1 | ecosystem: Engineered > Bioreactor > Anaerobic > Unclassified ...
TAGCGGGAAGGCCGCCGGGCGTTTGCCCGGCGGCCTTCCTGCCGTTATAAATTAATTGTCGAAAAATTCACAGTCGGGAGAATTTTTAATAATTTTCCGTCCCGTGTCAATAATCGGTTATAGTACGTCTTCATCCACACGTTCCGGCGGATTTTCCAGAAGGTTGGGGTTAGACAAGTAATAATTAACATATTTGAATGCGGAGGCATAAAACGCTGCATCCGCAATGCGCTCATCCAACACGGCGGCGTACTCCATGTACTTGCGCTCTACAGTTCCGCCGGCGCTGTCCAGTTCACGGACAGACCGCCTACGGCCGATGGAAATGCTTACAGGCAGGTTGCCAAAGTTGTACAGGTGTTGATACAGCGGTGGAATGCCATAACTGCCCACGTCGGACACAAGTAAACTGCCATGGTATGGGCTGGCGGCGACAAGGCCGGGATTGAGCCAGCCGAAATAGTCCAATGTGCGCAGTATGGTCATGGTAAAGCGCAAAACGAACCGAGGCATTTTCGCAAGCGTGTTGGCCAGCCTTTCGGTGCCGTTTGCCCCCTGATCGGCCTTAATGCTGTCGATTTTTTCATTTATTTTGCGATAGACGTCGAACACCGTGTCCGTCGGGTCAAAACGGACTTTGATGGCGGTGAGACTGGAATCGGGAGCTGCGGAGCGGCTGGCGGTGAGAACTATGTCGACACCGTCCCGGGCGTAGAGCTGCTGGCCGGCGACAAAGCGGTTGAGACCCGGCCGGTGGGCGATGGTGCGCACATAAGCCGCGACAAACAAATGGAGTGATGTCATATCTTTCAGGCCTTCCGCGCGCTTGAGGCGGATCCAGCGATCAATAGCGGAAACTTCCACGCTGTCCGCAAAAAAATTCAATGCATCGTTGCGGGCACGCATGACAAAGGGTAGAAACTGGGTATACGGCGTTATGGTGCGAAGCCTTCGGCCGTCTTTGCGGTCGCCGACACGGCGGCGAATATAACGTTCAGCCATGATGAACCTCCCTGAGAAAACCACCAGAAGAATGACAATAATAATTTTATTTTACAATATTTTTGTCCTTTTGCCAATACAAAAAATGAATTTAGTAAATTAATGCTTGCTTTTGTCACAAAAAATGTATAATATAAAGAACGATATTTGTGGTTTATTCTGGATAGATGCCAGGTCGACCCCTAGATATTGGAGGTGTTTGTATGTCACTTGAAGCAATGGACGCCATTGCCCTCGCGGAAGAAAAAGCGCGTCAGATTAAAAATGCCGCCGTTCAGGATGCAAAAAAAGCGATTCAGAGCGCGCAGGAAACCGGAAAAAATGCGGTGGCCGCCGCAGATGCGAGAGCGGAGGAAGAAATACATGACCTCATGAAAAAGGCGGATGAAAAAGCCAAGGAGGACGCAGCGGTTCTTGCTTCCAATACCCGCAACCGAAAGGCTGCCATGAAGGCACGCGCGGACAGAAAAATGGACGAAGCGGTGAACAGGGTCATGGAAAGGATTGTGAGCGGCTGATATGTCCATAGTCAAAATGAAAAAACTCCGACTCATCGCAGTCCGTTCCCAGAAAGATGCTCTGATGAGGGAGTTGATGCTTCTGGGCTGCCTGCAGATCCGGGAACCTGCAGGAATGCTTGCGGACCCGGATACGGCGGCCCTGCTACGCACAGAGACGACAAATTTGGTTGAGGTTCGCAATAATGCCGCAGAGCTTGAAGCAGGATTAAAACTGCTCAACCAATATGTGCCGGTCAAGACGCCAATGCTTTCCGGAAGACCAATGGTGGCGCAGTCCGTCGTATTGGATGAGAAAGCCCTGCAGGCGGATATTGCCCTGGCTCGCAGGATCAAAGAACTGGACGAGCACATTCGGCGTATAAACGCCGAGCAGAGCAGCCAGCGCGCCGTGTTGGAATCCCTGCGTCCCTGGACGGCGCTCGATTACCCCCTGGAGAGCCCTGGCACCAAATCCTGCTCGGTCGTATTTGGCAGCCTTCCCGTTGCCGTGCCGCTGGATCAGGCGGCCGACAGTTTGGAGTCGGCCGTTGAAGAGGCTCAAATTATCCATATTTCCAGTGATGACAAACAGCATTGTGTTTTGCTGATCTGCATGAAAGATAAAATGCAGGAGGCGCTGGAAACTCTGCAGGCGGTTGGCTTCAGCACAGTGGCGTTTCCCGGCCTCAAGGGGCCGGCGAAACAGAATATTGCTTCGCTGGAACAAAACCTGCGTAAACTCGAACAGCAGAAAAAAGAACTGATTGCTAGGATTGCGGCAGAGAAGTCGGGACGCGGGGAACTAAAACTGGGCGTAGACCGCATGGCGCTCGTGATAGCTCGTGCCGAGTCAGCGGAGCGCCTGCGCGGAACGGACAGTATCGTGGCCATGGAGGGCTGGTGCCCAGCCAGATGCGTGGAAAAGCTGACGGCGCTGCTGGCGAAGTTCGACTGTGCTTGGGAGATTGTTGACCCTGTGCCGGACGAATACCCTGAGGTTCCGGTGGAGCTCAAAAGCAACAGGCTTGCAGAACCCATGAACATGGTCACCAATATGTATAGCCTGCCGGCCTACGACGGGGTTGACCCCGACCCCCTCATGGCTCCGTTTTTTATCCCTTTTTACGGTCTCATGATGTCGGATATGGGCTATGGCCTGCTGATGATGATAGCATCGCTTGTCGTTCTGAAAAAGGTAAAGCCTAAGGGCGGTGCCCACGACTTTACGGCGCTACTGGGACTGTGCGGCATCAGCACGTTCGTGGTGGGGGCGATTACCGGCAGCTTTTTCGGAGATTTCATCCCGCAAATAGCGAAATTTATTAACCCTAACACAGCACTTACAAGTCTTCCGCATCTGTTCACGCCGCTCAACGACACGATGTCGATCCTGATCGGTGCCCTGTGCCTTGGATTTATCCAAGTTATCACCGGTATGGCTATCAGCGTTGTTAAAAAATGCAGGGACGGCGAAGTGCTCAATGCGGTTTTTGGCGAGGTGGCCTGGTGGATTATTTTCCTCGGAACGGCTTTGATGGTATTTCATATCGGGTCCATCGGCGGGGTTCCGGTGGTTCTGTGCGTAGGAGCACTCGACCTAGTCGTGGGGCAATTCGTACAGAATAAAAACGTTCTCGGTGCTCTCGGCGGCCTGTTTGGCGCTATATACAGCGGCGTCACGGGCATACTGAGCGATGTGCTGTCCTATTCGCGTCTGATGGCGCTGATGCTGGCCGGCAGTATTATTTCGACGGTATTCAATACGCTGGGAGCAGTGACGGGCAATATCTTTATTTTTATTCTGATTTCCATGTTTGGAAATACCTTGAACTTCGCGCTGAACCTGCTGGGGTGTTTTGTGCATGATCTGCGTCTTCAAGTTCTGGAATTCTTCGGCCGCTTCTACAAGGACGGCGGCAAACCTTATCGCCCTCTGAGCATGAATACAAAATATGTTGATATAATCAAGGAGGAAATCTGAATGTCGGACTTAATCAGCATGTATGGCGGTAACGCCTTGGCGTTTTTGGGCGCCGGTCTGGCGGTTGGACTATGCTGCGTCGGCAGCGCAAAAGGCACCGGCCTTACCGGTGAAGCGGCTGCCGGACTTTTGTGCGAAGAACCATCGCTGTTCTCAAGGTGCCTTATTCTCCAGGTCATCCCCGGTACGCAAGGACTGTACGGCCTGGTCATTTGGTTCTTTGCCCTCATGAAGATGGGCGTGTTCGGCGGCAGCATACTTACGCTGACCGGTGGTCAAGGGCTGAACATTTTTGTGAGCTGCCTTCCCATGGCGCTCGGCGGCTGGCTCAGTGCTATCGCCCAGGGACGTGTGGCGGCGGCTTCCATCAACATTATCTCTAAGAAACCCGACGATTGGTCGAAAGGCATTATTCTGTGCGTGACCGTTGAGTTCTACGCGATTCTGTCCCTGCTGGCGTCCATCCTGATGCTGATGAACGCTCTTTAATCATTAGCCGAAGAACGGTATGCTGACATGAACGGTATTGAAAAAATAACCGCACGCATTGAAGCGGACGCGGTGGCTGAGGCCGCCCGTACTGCCAAGGAAGCGGCGGAACGCTGCGCGAAAATCCGGGCCGATTATGAAAAACAGGCCCAGGAGCATTATTGGACGCGCGCCAAACAAGGTGTCAAAGCAACGGAAGACCGGGTCCAGCGTCTGGCGAAGACCGCCGATATGGAAGCCCGTAAGAGTGTACTGGCTTTCAAACAGGAGGTCGTTGCACAGGTTTTCGACCGAACCATGCAGAAGATCCTTTCAATGGATCGCGCCAAGTATACGGAGTTTTTGGCTGCAAAAGCTTCAGACGCTTCCGCAACGGGCACGGAGGAGATCATCCTTAATGCTGCTGACAAAAAAGCTTGCGGAGTGCAGGTCGTTGCTGCTGCCAACCAGAAACTGACGGCTGCCGGCAAAAAGAACAGTCTGATTCTCGCGAGTGAGACAGGCGAATTTCAGGCGGGCCTTATCCTTCGGGAGGGGAACGTCTCCGTCAACTGCACGGCGGAGGCTCTTGTGGAACAGGCACGGAGCGAACTGGCTTCGGAAGTTGCCGTCGTGCTGTTCTCATGACCGCCGGATCTCGCTGACAAGGAGGAACGAACTTGTCAAAAAAAAAGAAAACCGATTATCTATTTTTATCAGCCAATCTGCGTGCCAGGGAAAATAGACTCTTGGACCGGGAGAAACTGAATAAACTGGTGGATGCTGCGGATTTTTCGGAAGCCGCAAAGATTCTAACTGATTGCGGCTATCCAGAGCTTAACAGCATGACGGATGCCGGGCTGGAGCAGGTATTTTCCGACCGCCGGGAAGCGCTATTTGCCGAGGTGGAAAATCTTTCGCCGGAGCCCGCGATAGTCACGGCGTTCCGCCTGAAATATGACTATCACAATGCAAAGGTTCTGGTAAAGGCCGAGGGAGCCGGCGTAGACGGGCAACACATCCTGTCAGCCAGCGGGCGCGTTGCCCCGGAAAAGCTTATCAAAGCTTATACGGAAGACAACTGGCGCGACGTCCCCCAGGCTTTTGCCGCCGCCGTGCGTGAGGCCAAATCAACATTGGCGCGTACTGCGAACCCCCAGTTGGCGGACATCGGCTTGGATAAGGCGTATTTTGCAGAGTTCTTGAATTTGACGTCCGGCCTTTCGGACACTTTTTTGTTGGGCTATGGAAGACTGGGTGTGGATGTGGCAAACCTACGCGCCGCAGTGCGCTGCGTAAGGAGCCACATGGACGCAAGTATTCTTTCGACGGCGCTGATTGCCGGAGGCAACATTGACGCCGAACGCATTCGCGGCGCCGCCAATTCCCCCGATGACCTCACCGCCGTATTTTCCAACGGCCCGCTTGCCGGAGCTGCCGAGCTGGGAGCGGCCGCTATCAAGGGCGCGAAGCTCTCAGCGTTCGAGTTGGAGTGCGATAACATTCTGATCCGGTATCTTGCCGAAGCCAAAATGGTAAGCTTCGGTCCCGAGCCTGTCGAGGCGTTTCTGGCGTCGATAGAGGGCGAGATTGTGGCGGTCCGCATGGTACTCCTGGGCAAGCGGAACGGCGTGACGCCGGATATGCTCCGAGAAAGGCTGCGTGACTGTTATGTATAAAATCGCCGTGATGGGTGGCCCCGAGACCGTGATGGGTTTCAAGGCGCTGGGGCTGGACATTTTTCCCGTCCGCGAGGAAGACGAGGCCCGCAGCACGTTTAAAACCCTGACTCATCCGGGGCAGACGGACGAATACGCCATCATTTATATCGAAGAGAACCTTGCCAAGCCGCTGAAGGACGATATTGCAAAATTCAAAGACCGTCCAAGCCCGGCGGTGATTTTGATTCCGGGCAAAGATGGCCCTCTGGGCCTCGGCACATCAGCACTCCACGCCGCCGTTGAGCGTGCCGTGGGGTCAGACATATTGTAAACACTGGGGCGCGGCTCTGCCGCGCCGTATTCCCGCGAAATATACCCGAAAGAAGGTAACCCAATGAGCGGAACCATTACAAAAGTATCCGGCCCGCTGGTGGTGGCCTCAGGTCTTGCCGATGCCAACGTTTCCGACGTTGTGCGAGTGGGAAGCCAACGCCTTATCGGCGAGATACTGCAAATGAGAGGCGACAGCGCTTCCATCCAGGTATACGAGGAGACCTCCGGCCTGGGTCCCGGCGCCGAGGTGATTTCTACCGGCTCGCCTCTTTCTGTGGAGCTTGGCCCCGGCCTGCTCAACAATATATACGACGGTATTCAGCGTCCGCTGACAGAGATCCGTGACCTCACCGGCGCCACCATCAGCCGTGGCGTAGAGGTAGCCCCCATCAACCGCAGCAAGCGGTGGAAATTTGTCCCCACTGCTGCTGTTGGCGCCATTCTACGCACTGGCGATGTGCTGGGAACCGTCCAGGAGACTGCCGCCGTCGTTCACAAGATCATGGTGCCTGCCGGTGTGTCCGGCATTCTGGAGTCTATCCAGGGCGGCGATTACACGGTGGAAGAGACAGTTGCCGTCGTCAAGGATGATAAGGGCGTAAGTCACAATATCAACATGCTGCAGAAGTGGCCCGTCCGTGTGTCCCGTCCCTATAAATCCAAATTTATGCCCAGCCGTCCCATGAACTCCGGCCAGCGTATCATCGATACGCTGTTTCCCATCGCCAAGGGCGGCACTGCCGCGGTGCCCGGTCCCTTCGGGAGCGGCAAGACCGTCGTGCAGCACCAGCTGGCCAAGTGGTCGGATGTGGACATCGTGGTCTACATCGGCTGCGGCGAGCGCGGCAACGAGATGACAGACGTGCTGATGGAATTCCCCGAGCTAAAAGATCCCCGCAGCGGCGAGTCCCTCATGCAGCGCACGGTGCTGATCGCCAACACCTCCGATATGCCAGTGGCCGCCCGTGAGGCGTCCATTTACACCGGCATCACCATCGCGGAGTATTTCCGCGATATGGGCTACGACGTGGCAGTTCTTGCCGACTCGACTTCCCGGTGGGCCGAGGCCCTGCGGGAAATGAGCGGCCGTCTGGAGGAAATGCCCGGCGAAGAAGGCTACCCCGCCTACCTCGCCAGCCGTTTGGCCCAATATTACGAACGCGCCGGCTGCGTGCAGTGCCTGGGCAGTGACAACCGCCAGGGTTCTATCACCGCCATCGGCGCCGTTAGCCCTCCGGGCGGCGATACCTCCGAACCCGTGTCTCAGTCAACGATGCGCATTGTTAAGGTCTTCTGGGGCCTGGACAGCAGCCTTGCTTACGCCCGTCACTTCCCGGCCATAAACTGGCTGACCTCGTACAGCCTGTACGTGGACACCCTGCGTCCTTTCTATGACGAAAAATATCCAGGCTTCATGGCGCAGAGGGAAAAGACCATGACGATCCTCCAGGAGGAGGCAAGCCTTAACGAGATCGTTAAGCTCGTCGGCAAGGACTCCCTGAGCGCCGCCGATCAGATGACGCTGGAGACTGCCAAGATGATCCGCGAAGACTTTTTGCAGCAGAACGCGTTCATTGATGAGGATGCCTATTCCTCCTACGACAAGCAGTTCCGCCTGCTGGGGCTGATCCTCCATTATGATGGGCTATGCCGCACAGCCATGGAAAAAGGCGCTGCGCTTACCAAGCTTTGGAGCATCCCGGCCCGCGAGAAGATCGGCCGCGCCAAGATGGTGTCCCCGGCCGAATATAAAACCGTATATGACCAGATTGAAAAGGACATGAAGACCCAGATCGAAGCGCTTTCCGCGGGAGGTGAGGAACAGTGATCAAGGAATACAAGACCATCCGCGAAATTGCAAGCCCTCTGATGATGGTCAAGGGCGTCGAAGGGGTCACCTACGACGAATTGGTGGAGATCGAGCTTCCCCACGGAGAAAAGCGCCGCGGCAAGGTGTTGGAAGTGGACGGTGATACCGCCGTTGTCCAGCTGTTTGAAGATGCCAGGGGCATCAACCTCGCCGAGAGCAAGGTCCGGTTTCTGGGTCACCCGTTACAGTTGGGCGTATCCGAAGATATGCTGGGCCGAGTTTTCAACGGCATGGGCGAACCCATCGACGGCGGCCCCGCCATTTTGGCCGAAGAGAATAAAGACATTAGCGGCCTGCCCATGAACCCGTCCGCCCGCGCATACCCGGCCGAGTTCATCCAGACCGGCGTATCCACCATCGACGGACTGAACACCCTCGTGCGCGGCCAGAAGCTGCCCATTTTCAGCTGCTCCGGCCTGCCGCATGCGGCGCTCGCCGCGCAGATTGCGCGTCAGGCAAAGGTGCTGGGTTCCAACGAGGCGTTCGCCGTGGTGTTCGCAGCCATCGGCATCACTTTTGAGGAGAGCGAATACTTCATCCAGGACTTCCGCCGCACCGGTGCCATCGACCGCACGGTGGTGTTTTCTAACCTTGCCAACGACCCTGCGGTAGAGCGTATTGCAACCCCGCGCATGGCGCTGACCGCTGCCGAGTACCTGGCCTTTGAGAAAGACATGCACGTGCTGGTCATCATGACCGACATCACGAACTACGCGGAGGCTTTGCGTGAGATCTCCGCCGCCAAGAAAGAAGTTCCCGGACGCCGCGGTTACCCCGGCTACTTGTATACCGACCTTGCCACCATGTACGAACGTGCCGGCCGCCGTATTGGTAAGAAGGGTTCGATCACCATGATCCCCATCCTGACCATGCCTGAGGACGACAAGACTCATCCCATCCCCGATTTGACAGGCTACATCACCGAAGGCCAGATCATCCTATCCCGTGAACTGCACCGCAAGGGCATTGTTCCGCCAGTGGACGTACTGCCCAGCCTGTCCCGTCTGAAGGACAAGGGCATCGGCGAAGGAAAGACCCGCGAGGACCATGCCGGCACCATGAACCAGCTGTTCGCCGCCTACGCCGCAGGCAAGGAAGCCAAAGAGCTGATGACCATTTTGGGCGAGGCCGCCCTGAGCGATACCGACAAGCTGTACGCAAAGTTTGCCGACGAGTTTGAAAAGCGCTACGTAAACCAGGGCAACAGCGTCAACCGCTCGATTGAGGAAACACTGAATCTTGGCTGGGAACTTCTGAGCATACTGCCCAGAAGTGAACTCAAACGTGTCAAGGTTGAGCAAATTGAGAAGTATATGCCGAAAAAGGATAAAGAGGGCTGAACCCTCAAAGATACCGATTTGAGGTGATCAGATGCCTAAAACTGCAATAACCCCAACACGGATGGTCCTGAATCAACTCAAGGGACGACTCAGGACCGCTACGCGCGGGCACAAATTGCTCAAAGACAAGCGGGACGAGGAGATGCGCCAGTTTATGGATATCGTCCGCCGCAACAAGGATCTGCGGGCGAAGGTGGAGAAAGGACTCACAGAGGCCTTTGCCGCCATGACGATGGCGAGTTCCGTCATGAGCCCGGGAGTGCTGGAGCAGAGCCTGCTGTATGCACGCCAGAAGGTGGAACTGGGCGTATCCTATAAAAACATCATGAGCGTGAATGTGCCGCAGTATTCTTTTAAAACACAGTCTTTGGACAAAGGCGGCATGTATCCCTATGGCTTTGCGCAGACCAGCGGAGAGCTCGATGACGCGCTCACCAGGCTCTACGAAGTTTTTGAGGATATGCTGGAGCTGGCAGAGGTGGAAAAAACGATGCAGATGCTTGCCGAGGACATTGAGAAGACGCGCCGGCGCGTGAACGCGCTAGAGTACGTCATGATCCCTGATCTGGAGGAGAACATCCGCTACATCTCGATGAAGCTGGCCGAAAACGAGAACTCCACAAAAGTCCGTCTGCTGAAGGTCAAGGAAATGGTGCTGCAGGATGCGCATCATTACGAATACTGAACCTATCAGGAAAACAGCCGGGCCCGTGCTTGACATGGACCCGGCTTTCGATTACAATACATGCGCATATGCCCCAGTAGCTCAGCAGGATAGAGCGTCCGCCTCCTAAGCGGAAGGCCGTTGGTTCGAATCCAATCTGGGGTGCCACAAAGGACCGAAGATCTTAGTTTTTAAGATTTTCGGTCCTTTTTTGCGTATAAGTGACGAACTGAAAAGGACAGGTCGTGCGGTATGACTGACGTACCGCAGATATCGTAAGCTGTCGGCTTCAAAAGGGAGATGGAACGTATGGGAAGTATGTATAAAGGCCCTCCATGATAAATATTATCCTGATAGATTGCGCAGTACCATGTGAAAAGTGGACAGGGAAATCGGAGAGGAGTTGCAAAATGAAAGGCGATTACTTTGGCAGTCACCGCGTCATCTCACCCCAGGGCCTGCTGCCTCAGGCGGCAGAAAAAATCGACAATGATCCGACAATCTATGACAATGAGATCCTTATCGACGTGATTGCTTTGCAGCCGACGGCTACCGCGTTTGGCCGCATTCGCAAGGAGTACGGCGGGGAAGTGGACAAGATTGCCAAAACCATCTATGGTATTGTGGAGGAACGAGGCAAATTTCAGGATCCTGTCACCAAGTCGGGTGGCATGCTGATCGGACGGATCAAGCAGATTGGTCCAGATCTAGACGGAAAGGTCGATGCCAAAGTCGGCGATAAGATCGCAACGCTGGTATCTCTTTCACTGACTCCTCTGAAAATTTATGAAATAACGCAGATCAACACCGCAACGGAACAGGTGTTCTGTAAAGCGGATGCCATCCTGTTTGAAAGTGGAATTTTCACAAAAATACCGGATGACCTGGGAGAGCGGCTTAGTCTTGCCATAATGGACGTGGCCGGAGCGCCAGCCATGGTGGCAGTACACGTAAAAGCCGGCGATACCGTGACGATCCTTGGCGCCGGGAAGGCCGGGCTGCTGTGCCTGTCGGAGGCCAAAAAGCGCGTTGGTCCCACGGGCAAGGTCGTTTGTCTCGAGTATCTGGATAGTCAGTGCGAACTTGTCAGGAAGCTTGGGATTGCGGATGTGGTGCTGCAGGTCAATGGACAGCATCCGCTGGAAACGTATGCCCGGTACTTGGAAGCCATGGACGGAAAACTGTCGGATTTTACTGTGAGCACCGTCAGCGTGGCGGATACGGAGCTTTCCGCTATCCTAGTCACAAAGAATTCCGGTAAAATCTATTTTTTCAGTATGAGCACGGATTTTGTGAAGGCATCTCTGGGGGCCGAAGGCGTCAAAAAGTATATGCAGATGCTCATCGGCGACGGATATTATCCGGGCCACGCGGAGATGACTTTCGATATAATCCGGCGCAGCCAGGGTTTGCGGGAATATTTTGAGTCCCGGTACTGCGGGTAATGGCGATGGTTATCTGTTACGGGGGAAGCAATCGGAATCAGCTTAACGCAAGCCCGACATAGGCCATGGCGGCGGAGATAATACCAGCGGCGAGACGGCCCGCTTCTTTATCGCGAAGTGGAAGGCCGTGAGCCGATCTGCGTAGAACATTTTCTTATATGAGCACCAAATAATTATGGGAGGATATTATGAAAGCCAAAAGACTTATCGCGTCCATCTTGGTCATGCTGTCTCTGCTTATCTTGTTTGCGGGATGCGGCAACAGCAGCTCGAGTTCCGGAGCGGCCCCCACCGCGGCGGGAGACGCTGCAGCAACCACGGAACCAACCTATGTTATCAGAATCGCACACACGGACTCCTCAAGCCGCTCCACCAATACCGCCGGCCTGTGGCTGAATAACTATCTGCAGAAAGCCACCAACGGTCAGGTCGCCGTTGAGATGTATCCGGACGGTTCCTTGGGGGACGATCCCGACCTTGCTGCCGGTGTCCTGCTGGGTACCGTCACCATGTACTTCGGCCTTTCCTCGGTCATTTCCTCCATCGTCGGCGACAAGGCCAGCTGCGTTGACTTGCCATACCTATACTCCTCCTACGACGAATGGGTGAAGGGAACTTTTGACAACGGTGGCCTTGATCTGTTTAACGAGGCGCTGGAGGGTTCCGGGTATGTCTGCCTTGACATGATGTATAACGGAATGCGCAACGTCATTAGCAGAACCAAGATTTATCACAGTCCCGAGGACTTCAAGGGCCAGAAAGTCCGTATCTCCCAGAACGACCTGAACATCCTCATCTGGCAGGACATGGGCGGAAACCCCACTCCGATGGCATGGGGCGAAGTTATCACCTCTCTGTCCCAGGGGACTATTGACGCGCTGGACCATTCTCTTGGCGTTTTCAACGACTTTAACCTGACCCAGATTGCCCCCTATGTGACGCTCACAAATCACTGCAGCTCCCCATATCCTCTGATCTGCTCAGAGAAGTGGCTGAACTCTTTGCCTGACGACATCCGTAAGATCGTCCTGGACGGCGTGCATAAAATGTGTGAGATGCAACGCGAGGAAGAGCGCCAAAACGAATTGGGTTACATAGACACCTTCAAAGCCAACGGCGCTACCGTTTACCAACTCACGGACGACGAGATCGCGGTCTTCAAAAAGTCCGTACAGCCGGTCTATGATGCTTGGCGCGCGAAAGTGGGCGACGACGTCATCAATGCCTGGCTTGCCACAGTACCCGCTTAATAATACAAATGCGGAAGGAGGATCGGGTGTATTGAGGCTGAAATACATCGTCACCGGTCATGAAAAAGTGTGATAAAATCATCTCCGAACTCAATCGGACGGAAGAGTTCTTTCTTGTAATCATGTTTGCCGTAATGGTTGGAATCATTTTTGTTCAGGTTATTATGCGATATGTTTTCAACCATTCTTTATATTGGTCTGAAGAGCTGGGCAAGTTTATTTTCGTTTGGATATCCTGGATCGGAATCAGCATTGGCGAGCGCCGCAACGAACACATAAAAATTACGATGCTTGTCGATAAGTTCCCATTCAGAACCGCGCAGGTATTTAATATCATTTCCGAAATCGTCGTCATCTCCATCTGCGCGATTACCTGCTACTACGCAACCACTCTGATCGTCTCCCAGGCTGGCACTCATTACGCGGGAATTAAGATCAGCGTGGCATGGGGCTATCTGTCCGTCTCGCTGGGCTGTTTTCTGATGTGTCTGCGGTGCATTGCCTGGATCGTCAATTCCGTCAGGCTTATACGCCAGGGAAAGCCGGATGAATCCAAACTGGAAGGAAGCGACAGCTGATGGCTATTACAGTCCTTCTGGTATTGCTTTTTGTCATGCTGCTGATCGGTGTTCCCGTGGGTTTTGCCATCGGCGGCGCTACCATGACGTCTATGTTCTTGTGCTCAAACCTGAACATGGTCATCAATGGACAGTACAATTACTCCGGTATTTTTTCCTTTACCGTCATGGCTATCCCTTTTTTCATGCTGGCCGGTACGATCATGTCCACGGGCGGAATCGCCAAGCGCATCGTAAACTTTGCCAACGCGCTTATCGGCTTCGTTGACGGCGCGCTCGGCTGCGTGACCTGTCTTGCTTGCATGTTCTTTGGCGCTCTTTCGGGCTCCGGCATGGCTACCACCTCTGCAATCGGATCCATGATGATCCCAGAGATGAAGAAAAAGGGCTATGATCCGGCGTACGCGGCGACGCTGGTCTGCTTCGGCGGCATCGTGGGACCGATCATCCCCCCCAGCCTGTCTTTTGTCCTTTACGGAGCCTGCACGGGCGTGTCCGTGCCGGATTTGTTCCTTGCCGGCATCCTGCCTGGCATTTTCCTGGGCCTTTGCTATATGTTTATGAACGTCATCATCTGCAAGCGCAGGAAATTTGACGTTCGCAACCAATCGACCACGATCGTTGAAAAAGTGCCGGCAAAAGTCTTGCTGAAGCGGCGCGGAAAGCTGATCTGGCTGTCCATTAAGGACGGCATCTGGGCGCTTCTCTCCCCGGTTATTATCCTTGGCGGCATTTATTCCGGCATGTTCACTCCCACCGAGGCTGCCTGTATATCCGTTGTCTATTCTTTCATTATCAGTATGTTCGTGTATAAGGAGATGACCTGGAAAGACCTGAAGAACGTGCTGCTCGACACCGCCGTTTTGAACGGCATCACTTCTTTTCTGCTGGGATATTCTACGGTGTTCTCAACCTATCTGACCTTTGAAAAGGTCCCGCAGATGATCTCAACATTCCTCACCAACGTTTCGAGCAACACCTTTGTGATCCTTCTTCTCATCAATATTTTTCTTCTTGTTCTTGGCTGCTTCCTGGACACGGTGCCCGCCATTCTCGTAATGGCGCCGATCCTGCTGCCAACAGTAAACGCGTTGGGTATCAACCCAGTGCACTTTGGCGTCGTCATGGCAGTCAACCTGGCCATGGGCCTTTGTTCTCCTCCGTATGGATGCAACCTTTTCGTTGGCTGTGCCGTAGCGAAAATCAAAATGCAGGATATGTTCAGGTGGATCTTGCCTCTGTTTATCCTGTCGATCATACTTCTCCTTATCATCACCTATGTTCCAGGGTTGTCGTTGGTATTTTTGAATTAGGGAAAGTCCATATCGGGCGATACGAAAAGACGCCGTAATCCCAGTGGTTTACGGCGTCTTTTTATATTGCGCTTCTAAGCTAAAACCCTTGTCGCCCGTCATATGGGCGGGAAATAAGGGATTATCCTTCTATGTAGTTCTTGCGCAGGGTCGCACGGTCGATTTTATCGTTGATGGTCATAGGCAGCCGGTCGAGTTGCACAAAACGATTGGGCAGCATGTAAACAGGAAGTTTAATTTTCATCTGAGAAAGTATAGCGGCTTCATTTTCGCTGCCGACGTATATGCATACGATCTCGTCCCTAGGCGCATCGAACAGGCAGCAGCCGTTTGAAACGGTGGGGATGGACAGCAGCGCGTTTTCCACTTCGCCCAACTCAATGCGGTAACAACCCTGATGCTTGATCTGGAAATCCTTGCGGCCGAGAAATATGAGCTCCCCTCGGTCGTTGTACCTCGCCAGGTCGCCTGTGCGGTACATGTGCTCGGTGAAAGCGGTGTTCAGCGGGTTCTGGCAAAAGGCCTTGTCTGTCTGTTCAGGGTTGTTATAGTAACCCAAAGACAGGCAGGTGCCCATCACGCATAGCTCGCCCTGTTCGCCGGGAGCGGGCAGCTTGTTATCCTCATTGAGAAGAATAATGCGGGTGTTGGCACAAGCACGGCCGATGGGCAGCGGTTCCTCGTCGCCGAACTCACGGTTGATGATGTAATAAGCGCACACGTCGGTGATCTCGGTGGGACCGTACATATTGCAGAATTTTGCTTCCGGCAGTGCCCTGCGCCATACGTTCAACTGGCGGTTGGGCATTACTTCGCCGCAGAAATAGACGCGATTGAGGGTCGTAGGCTGAACTGTGTCCAGAATCCCGGAGTTAGCCAATTGAATGAGCACGGATGGAACAAAGAAAATGGTGTTGATCTCATGCTCGGCCAGATATTTCATCATAGCCTTAGGAAAGGAGAAGCACTTTTTCGGTAGAATCCAGCAGGTTGAGCCATTTTTGAGGGTACTGTATATATCCAGAGTGGAGTTGTCAAACACGAAAGGAGCCTGATTGCCGAAGACGGTTGTCTCGTCAATATCCAGCGCGTTATGAAGCCAGTCGGCCCAGTCGATGATGCCCCGGTGGCAGATGGTCACGCCCTTGGGTACGCCCGTGGAGCCGCTGGTGAAAAGAACGTATAAAAGGTCGGTATCCACGTGCTGGCCCCGGATAGCGGCGAGCGCATCCGCGTTCTCAGGGGTGGCAGCGGCCTCGTCAAAAAGGGACGAGTGGGCACCCCCGGCTAACTCCTTCGCCATAGCCTCGTTTTTTGCGTCATAGAACACGAAAGCGGGGTGGAGTGTGTCGAAGATAAGGCGCATACGGTCGGGGGGCATTTTAGTATCCAGCGGCACGTAGAAGCAGCCGGCGCTCACGGCGGCGAAAAAGGCGGCCAGACAGTTCGGCGTCTTGTCCATCATAACCGCTACGGGGCTTCGGGGGGCGACGAGGCGCGCGACGTAGCTGCCGGCGCTGCGGGCCTTGGCGCGAAGCTGAGCGAAGGTAAGCGTTGTTTTATCGTCTCCAAATGCGATCTTGTCCGGGAAACGGGTCGCTGAGGCGTCCAGATATTCCAGTACATTCGTTGTCATGTCTGCTCCCTGAAAAGAAAAACGCGAATCGTACACTTAAAAGCGGCGTTTCGGGTTGCTTTTGTTATATTTAGTATAAATTATAGTTACTTTGCGCGGATCAGTCAACCGGATAGAGTTCCAGGCGTTTACTGCGAAAGAAAAGTATGGTATATTTTAGTCGGCGTGTTCAGTGATTTTTTATACCCATTTTAAAAACAGATTTACCAGTACGGTCTTTTCCAGAATCCCAGGACTGAGCCAATGCGAGTTGTCTCCGGCCAGTGCCGAGAGCGTCGATAATACCATCACGTATAAATAACACATAATCAGACTTTCGCCAAGGCCAAGCACCCCGCCGAAGAAGCGGTTTGTTATGCCGAAAAACGTGTGGCTGTGACGGCGCGAGCGCGTCAGCCGTCTGAGAATACTGAACAAAATCAGCACGGCAATGAAAATACCGATAGAGGTCACTGTGGTCAATAAGTTCACTGCGATTGGTTCCAGGATCTGCTCAGTTATGACCTGGGCCAGCGTGCCGCCGCCCTGACTGAAAATGTTTAGGATAGAGCTTGCGGAACTGGTATCAATCCCGGAAAACTGCGGGCCGAGAACGCCGGAAAGCGTATGAAGGACGGATTGCAGGCTGTTGACCGCATTTTGCGTGGCCGTGGCGCCGCTGTTGGCGGCGGAAACCAGATCTGCGGGGATATGGGCAGAAACGGTGGCGACTAGCTTTGCCTCCACAAAAGTATTGTAAAGCCAATGGGCGACAGCGCTGCTCCACAGAGTGCAGCATACCAGCGCCACGGCCCATCCGATCAGGCCCAGCAGCGAAGATAGAAAACCGTTGCGGCATCCTTTGCGTACCATGAACACAACGATCAAAATCAGGATTATATCGTAAACAAAGTTCAAGAGATATTCCTCCCAAGGGAAGACTTCAGAAAACCAATTATATAGGGAAAACAAACCAAATGCAAGTTGCTAAAAGTAAGGAGAGGCATGGAAACAAAAAACTGCATTGAAACGAGACGCAGCATTCGCCGTTTTACCGGGCAGGCCGTGTCCCATGAAATCATCGAAGCGTTGGTACGCGAAGCATCCTTCGCCCCCAGCTGGAAAAACACCCAGACAGCCCGCTGGACGGCGGTGGAAAACCGTGAGCTGCTTGACAGACTCGGTTCGCAGGCCGTGCTGGGCTACGCGGGAAACAAAGCCATACTGGATAGCTGCCCGGTGCTGATGGTGCTGTCCACCGTCACGGGCCGTTCGGGCTTTGAGCGCGACGGAAGTTATTCCACCGACAAGGGCGATCGTTGGGAGATGTTCGACGCCGGCATCGCCGCGCAGACTTTTTGCCTTGCGGCGCATGATACTGGGCTTGGCACCGTCGTGATGGGGATTTTCGACCCGAAAGCCGTAGTCGTCATTGTCGGAGTGCCGGAGGATCAAACTGTCTCGGCGCTCATAGCGCTGGGGTATCCGGCGCAGGAGCCGGCAATGCCGAGACGGAAGGATATTTCCGAGCTTTTGGAATACCGGTAAAAAACGCCTATGAGTCGTAAAGAAACGGTTAATAGAATGCGGCTTCCGACATTTTTCGGAAGCCGCATTTTGCTTGGAGGATGGAAAAAAGAGTAGAGGAGTGTGAAAGAATCAGAATGTCGCAATAACCTCGTCGGGAGAAGTGTAGGGTCTATTTTGCTGAATTATGCTGCCCAGACGGTCATGCTGATCATGGTTAAAACCGTGGCCATTAAATACAGCATTGCTTCCAATTTCAGAACCCACTTCCACCATTTTTCAAACGGGATGCCGGCAATGCTCAGCCCAGCCATCAGGATGCCGCTGGTAGGCCAAAGGCTGTTAGAAAGGCCGTCGCCAAACTGGAAGGCAAGGACTGCTGTTTGCCGAGAAACACCCAGCAAATCGGATAGAGGCGCCATGATTGGTATGGTGGCCGCCGCCTGGCCTGAGCCGGAGTTAATGAGAAAGTTAATAAGCAATTGAACTGGGACCATAATAGCAGCGGCTAAAACGGAAGGTAGTCCATTCAATACTGATGCCAAAGCATGCAAAATCGTATCGATGATCTGTCCATTTGTGATGATGACGACCATCGCGCGGCACAGGCCGACGAGCAGAGCGCCGAACACGATGCCTTTGGCGCCGTTTATAAATGCATCCGCGATTTCGCCGGCATTCATTCCTCCGACTATGCCGCACACGACGCCCATGACCAGAAATAGAGCGCAGATCTGGACACTGGTGCTCCAGCCGTGCGTTACACCGTAAATGAGCACAACAAATCCGGCCAGGATCACCCAGAGGATGATTTTCCGGCGAACAGTGAGCTTGGGCACATTGCTTATATCGAGCTGCAGTTCTTCGTTTTTCTGCTCTACACCGTACATACAGCTGTGCAGCGGATTTTTCCTGCATTTTCTCGCGTAGACGATCACATAGGCGATGGCGATGGCGAGCAGGACGACATGGCAGATAATCCGGTATCCCATGCCGGAAAAAAGTGGGAGCCCGGCGATTCCCTGGGCGACGCCGACCGTATACATGTTCATCCAGCCGGCGGCGAAGCCGATGCACGCGCCGATGTTGACAATCGCCATACCGACGATCTCGTCATATCCAAGGGCTTTGGCGAGCATGACGCACATAGGGATGAATATCAGGGTGGATTCGGCGAGCGCGAATGTCGCGCCGCCCAGCGAGAAAATGACCATAAGGCCGATGATGAGCAGCATATCCCGTTTTCGGAACGCGTTTACGGAAGCGCCGAGTCCCGCCTCGATCGCGCCGGTTTTGTTGATGATGCCGAAAGATCCACCGATGATGAACACGAGGAAGATGATCCATCCGACGTCGCTCATACCCTTCGGGATTGCTTGAACCATTTCAAAGAGATTGACAGGCGTTCTTTCGACGTAATGGAAACTGTTTGGGTCGACAACCGTTGTACCCGCCTCGTTTGTGTATGTATCGTATTTTCCCGCCGGAATGACCCAAGTGCAGATTGTGCACAGCAAGATTAGCATCGCGATCAGTACATATGGGTGTGGCACAGACAATTTCCATTTTTTCTTCTTTGTAGTGCTTTCCATGGCAGATACTCCTTCTCCTTACAAATTTTTTATTCCATTAACGGCAGTGTAAGTAGTCTCGGGCACACTGCACGTAGACGGCGGTTCCAAGACAGAGGGAAGACTCATCAATCCTGAATTTGGGATTATGGTGCGGGTAGAATACGCCGTCCGAATGCCTGCCAAGCGAACCAAGCGTTCCGAAACATCCGGGAACCTTTTCTAGATAGTACGCGATATCTTCGGTACCCATGGAAGGCTCTTTAATTTCAACCACCTGACCGGCGCCCACGACTTTTTCGGCGGTCCTCCTGAAAAAGTCGACGGCCTGATCGTCGTTTACCGTGACCGGATAATAGCTGTTGTAGATTACCTCCACGCTTGCCCGGTTCGCCTCGGCGATGCCCCGCAGTAATTCGGGAATGCGCCGCCGGATGTATGCCCGGTCCTCTTTGTTCAGCGTACGGACCGTTCCGCCAAACGAAACCGTGTCCGGAATGATGTTCACCAGCGTACCCGCCTGGATCAGGCCCACCGTGATCACGGCGCCGTGGACGGGACTGAGTTCTCGGCTGATGATCCGCTGCAGCGATTGCACCATTTCGCACATGATTGGGATCGGGTCGACGCAGACATCCGGATGCGCGCCGTGCCCGCCCCTGCCGCAAACCTTCGCGGTAAAGCTGTCCACGGAGGCCATGACGGCGCCTTTTTTCCAGCCAATCTGCCCGGTCCCGACCCCGGGGAACAGGCTCCCGATGTGAAAGTTGATGAGCAGCCCCACGTCAGGATTTCTAAGGCAGCCTTCCTCGATCATAATTTTGGCCCCGCCCGTTGTCTCCTCCGCGGGCTGAAACAGTAGTACAACTTTTCCCGGTAGAGCTGCCTGGCCCTCCGATAACAGTAGGGCGGCGCCCAGGACCATCGCGCAGTGCGCATCATGCCCGCAGGCGTGCATGGCTTCCCCTTTGGCGGCGTAAGGAAGGCCGGTTTCTTCCCTCACGGGCAGAGCGTCCATGTCCGCGCGAAAAGCAATGACGGGCCCGTTGCTTTTCCCAATGACTGCCCTTATGCCAAAATTGGAATATGTATCGTAGGCAAGCCCCATTTTATCCAGTTCCCCACGGATATAAGCCGTCGTTTGGGGAAGGTTCTCGCCGATTTCTGGGATCTGGTGCAGGTCGCGGTACCAGCGGATGATTTCGCTTTCAATATTTTTTGCTGCAGTATTTGTATCCATGAACTGAACTTCCTTTCGAAGAAACTTTGTATATTGTGGTTAAAACCATACCTAGAAAGCCGTGAAAATCAGGAAGTATCAGAACGTCGCGACGACCTCGTCGGGAGAAGTGTAGGGTCGGTTCTGCTTGACGGCCGTCTCAAGCAGTGTCAGTTTCCCGCCGTATACGGTGAGGCCGTCTCGCAGATGCTTGTTGTCGGTCAGCGCCTGTTTTACGCCCTTGCCGGCTATCTCCAGAAGATACGGGAGCGTCGCCGTTGCGAGCATGATGGACGCCGTGCGTGAAAATGCGGAAGGGACATTGTCCACACAGTAGTGCTTGATGCCGTCGACATAGTAGACGGGGTCGTCATGTGTTGTGCTTCGGCATGTCTCAATAGCGCCTTCGTCATCGCAGGCTACGTCAACGATCATGGAGCCGCGCTTCATCAGCTTGAGGTCTTCACGGTAGACAATATGATCCTTGCGGTTTTTCGCCCATTGAATGCAGTTAAAGAGAACGTCGGTCTCCCGGAGACACTTAACGAGATTTGTACGGTTGGATATCAGAAAGGACGCGTTCGCCGGCAGATGACGCTGTGCCTCCTGCATCGTTTTCACGTTAATATCGAGGACACGCACGGTGTTTCCAAAGGCCGCCGCAAGTTCAGCACATCCGACGCCGGAGTTGCCCGCGCCGAGGATCGTGATAATAGGCGTTTCGACACCGCAGACGTTTGCCAGCAGGGTTCCGTTCCCGCCGAATACGGCCTGCATATGGTGGAGCGCCGCCAAAAAACCGCCCTTGCCGGCGAGTACGCTCATCGGGCTCAGAAGGGGAAAGTGCCCCTCGTCGTCCGTAACATCTTCGTAAGCAAAAGCCGTCACGCCGCTTTGGATGAGCGCGTCCGTTTCATTCGGATGGGCGTTGGAGTGAATATAGGTGAAGATGATTTTATCGGGGGCCATATAATGATACTCTTCAGGGAAAAATTCTTTCACTTTGTAGAACAGATCTGCACGACGGTATACTTCTTCAGCGGTCGATATAATCTCGGCACCGACCGCAGCGTATTCTTCATCTAAAAAACGCTGCCTTGTCCAGCGTCGTGCTGGACAAGAACGGCATGTCCGCGGCGGACGATTTCGCTGACGGTAGCCGGGGTTGCGGCTACACGGTATTCTTTGTCCTTAATCTCTTTTAAGATACCAATTCTCATTTTTTTATCCTTTCCTTTCAATATTCTTTGACCATTACGGCCATATTAATTCAAGCCTAATACTTAGGGAGATTGCAGGGTGTTTTTAAATGCAGATCCGTGGTACCAAGCGCATTTTGGAATGCGATGATTGATCATGCTAAAAAAGATTCGGTCTAGGCGCTATAACCTTTGCGGGTAATGCTGGGTACGATGTGGTTTTGCTTTGAAAGTTTCTGATAATCTCCGCTGGCATATTAGGGTAGATTCTAAAGCTTTATTGTGATATATGCAGACAATAGGGTATACTCGTTACTATAAATATATTGTATACAATAATGATTGAATGTCAATAATAATCCTTCAAAATTTTTTATAGTTGCACATTCTAATGCTAACGTAGGCTAATTTCAAGGATGGCGGCCGATATTTCCCGGAAATACGCGCAAATGTTCCTCGAGCTTTTTGACGGATACGGGATATCCAAGCGCGTGGGCGACGCCCGGGCTTTGAAATAAAATGTTGCAATGAGAGGCTGACACATGAATCTTTTGCTCAAGCGTCAGCCTCTCATTTTGCTACCAGAATTGAAAAATTCAGAATGCAAGTTGGACGGAGTCTATAATATTGCTATATCCTCTTTTCTAACCTTATCCCAGGAGAATTCCGGAACCAGCTCTGCGGCCTTTACCGGCTCTTCTTTCGGAATAAGGCCTGCCAGATACGCAAGTCTTCCAACCAGCGTCTCGGGAGTATAACGCTGCCGCAGAGTCTGCGTGTTCAGGTCTCCTAACCGCTTTGACAGCTTATGGCTGTCTCCCAGCAGCAGCGGCGCATGGGCATACGCCGGCGGCGTATGCCCGAAACGGGCGATCAGCCACGCCTGCTGCGGTGTGCTGTCCAGCAGGTCGCGGCCTCGCACCACACGGGTCACGCCCATAAGCGCATCATCGATGCTCACTGCCAGCTGATAGGCAAATACCCCGTCTGCCCGGCGCAGGATAAAGTCTCCGCAGTCAGCGGCCAGGTTCTGCGTAAACGGACCATAGTGTCCGTCATTTATGTTGATTTCTAAGTCCGGCACCCGCACCTTCCAAGCGGGGGTTTTATGCTCAAAAAGCTTTGCCCGCTCCGACGCTGTGAGCTGGGCGCAGCGACAGCCGCTGTCCCGGCGCTCTTCGCTGGAGTGTGGAGCGCTGGCGGCAAGGCGCTCCGCACGGCTGCACCAGCAGGGATAGATCATGTCTTCTGCATCCAGCGCGTGAAAAGCCTCCTCGTACAGGGCCGTGCGCTGCGACTGGCAGTAGGTAGGGTCAGGATACCCGACGTCCCAATCGAGACCCAACCAGCGCAGGTCATCCGCAATCGTTTCGGCAAAGTCCGAACGGGAACGGGCGGGATCCAGATCTTCCATACGCAGCAACAAGCCGCCTCCCAGCGAACGGGCGTCCAGCCACGCCAGCAGGGAGGATAATAGATTTCCCAAATGCATATACCCCGAAGGGCTAGGAGCAAAACGCCCCCAAATAACGGTTTTCACAGAAATTCCAATCAATCCTTTGCCCGTGATTCTTTCCGTAGTATAGCATATATCATGCACCTGCGGCCAAAAAATCGTGCTCCGTATGCCGATATGGCAAGCGGAGCACGATTAAGTAAATTGTATTTTTAATGCAAACTTTTCAAGAAGTGTGCTATAATTATCCAAATATAATTCGTGGAGGGTGATGGTATGGACACTTCAAGGCTCATATCCGTGGCCGCAGGCCGTGAGGCTCCCGATCTGGTGCTGAAAAATGCGGTGTACTTAGACGTGTTTACAGGCCGGTTCCTGCACGGTGACATAGCCCTATGCGGCGACCGTATTGCCGGCGTAGGGGAATATGACGGGCCTAAAAGTGTCGACTGTACCGGAAAGACGCTGGTGCCGGGCTTTATCGACGGGCATATTCATCTGGAAAGCTCTGTCGTGCGGCCCGCAGAATTTGCCCGCATCGTGCTGCCGCAGGGAACTGCGGCAGTTGTCACAGATCCTCACGAGATTGCCAATGTCCTGGGGCGTAAGGGCGTTGAGTACATGCTGGAGGCAACGCGGGACTTGCCGCTGGATGTATATGTCATGATCCCCAGCTGTGTGCCGGCAACTCCTTTTGATGAGTCGGGCGCAGAGCTGACACATGAGGATGTACAGGCTCTGATGAGCTCTGAGCGGGTGCTGGGCCTTGCGGAAATGATGAATTTTGTGGGAACCGTAAATGCAGATCCCGAGGTCCTGTTAAAAATCAAGGCGGCGAAAGACGCGCGAAAATTCGTAGACGGCCACGCGCCCGGCCTGTCCGGGCATAGCCTGAACGCCTATGCGGCGGCGGGCGTGGAGAGCGACCACGAGTGCACTACGGTTCGGGAAGCCGAGGAAAAATTGTCTCTGGGTCAGCGCATTATGATCCGCGACGGTACCGCCGGCCGCAACCTCGCGGAGCTGATGCCGCTGCTGGCGACATCCTGCGCCGCCCGGTGCATGTTTGTCACGGATGACAAACACCCCGGCGATCTGATGCACCGGGGGCATATCAATGCCATTGTGCGCGAGGCGATTGCAGACGGTGCCCGGCCGGAGACAGCTTATACGGTCGCCAGCTTCGGTGCGGCGGAGTATTTTGACCTGCGGGATCGCGGCGCCATAGCGCCGGGGTATCTTGCGGACATCGTCGTGCTGGACGATGTGGAGACGGTTTCCATTCATTCTGTTTATCGCAGAGGCCGTCTGGTGGACGATGCGATGCTGGCCGAATGCGTGTCGCACGTGCCGGCGGAACTGGAAAAAGCTGCTACGGATACGGTGCATCTTGATCCCGTCCGGGCGGAGGATTTCGCTGTTGGGAAAGCGCATGTCATCGGGTTGGTTCCGGGTGAACTTCTGACGACGGACGAGGGCTTTGCCGACGGCTATGACACGGCGCGCGACATCTGCAAGGTCTGCGTGATCGAACGCCACAGGCGCACCGGGCACAAAGGCATATGCTGGATTCGCGGCTACGGCATCCAAAATGGTGCCGTCGCGACAAGCGTATCCCACGATTCCCACAACATCATCGCGGCCGGGTCCTCCGACGGGGACATTGCGGCTGCCGTCAATGCTCTTATCGATATGCACGGTGGCGTGGTGGTCGTAAGTGAAGGGAAAATTCAGGGAAGTCTTCCCATGCCAATCGCCGGTCTTATCAGCGACCGGGACGCCGTTTCCGCACAGGCCGCCATGGACGACATGAAGCGGCAGGCCTGGGCTCTCGGCGTATCGAAAGATATCGATCCCATCATGACCTTGTCGTTCGTGAGCTTGCCGGTTATTCCGCATCTGAAGCTGACAACACTAGGCGTCGTGGATGTGGATGCTTTCCGACTCGCCGACGGGAATTTGCGATAACAGCTTGTATGCAAAAGGAAATTGTTTTATAATACTAGCCGATAAACCAGTTAACGGAGGGAAAAACCATGACCTATTATACCATCGAAGTGGCAGGTCTTAAGCGTGATTTGCCCCTATGCAAACTCAATGACAGCCTGTATATCGGCGCATTTGTTATATTTGGAGATGTGGAACTCACCGTCGCCAGCGCCAGGGAACTGCTGAAAAAAGCCCCAAAGTATGATTACATGATCACGGCGGAATCCAAAGGTATTCCCCTGATTCACGAAATGGCCCGCCAAAGCGGCCAGAATAAGTATTTTCTTGCCAGAAAAGGCCCAAAACTATATATGCAAAACGTCTTCGGCGTGGAGGTAAAATCCATCACTACGGCTGCTTCGCAGCACCTTTATCTGGATGGCGCGGACGCCGCGCTCATGAGTGGGAAGCGTATCCTGATTGTGGATGATGTAATTTCCACCGGAGAGTCAAGCGAGGCGCTGGAGGAACTTGTTCGCCAAGCCGGCGGTACCGTAGCCGGCCGTATGGCAATCCTCGCGGAGGGCGACGCCCAAGATCGAAGTGATATCGTCTATCTGGCAAAGCTGCCGCTGTTTCACTCGGACGGTAGCATCGTTCAGTAAAAAAAATTAAAAACAGGACGCCGCCCGGTGAGGACGGCGTTCTGTTTATACGGGGAAAAGAGCTTTTTTGATTTGGCCGACGGCATTTTTTTCAAGCCGGGAAACCTGCGCCTGCGAAATACCAAGTTCGTTTGCCACTTCCATCTGAGTCTTACCGTCAAAGAAGCGCAGGGCCAAAATGTGCTTTTCTCGGTCGCACAACCGTTCCACTGCCTCTGACAGAGCAATGTGTTCAAGCCAGGAACTGTCCGTGTTGCGATTGTCACCCACCTGGTCCATGACGCATATACTCTCGCCGCCATCGGTGTAGACCGGATCGAACAGGCTTACCGGGTCAGATACCGCGTCCATGGCCATAACTACTTCCGACGGCTGGATTTCCAGAAGTTTTGCGATTTGCTCTATTGTTGGTTCACGCTGCAGATCTACCATAAGCTTTTCCCGTGCCTGCGTTACCCGGTAGGCCGTATCGCGAAGAGAACGCGACACGCGCAGCACACTGTTGTCGCGCAGGTAACGCCGGATTTCGCCTGAAATCATCGGGACACCGTAGGTGGAAAATTTCACGTCGTGGTTTTTGCAGTCGAAATTGTCAATGGCCTTGATCAGGCCGATGCAGCCGACCTGGAACAGATCGTCTACATTTTCGCCCCTGCCGGAAAATTTTTGAATAACCGACAGTACAAGCCGGAGATTGCCCCGAATGAGTTCCTCTCGGGCCACCATATCTCCTTCCTGTGCCCGTAACAGGAGCGCGCGCGCTTCTCCGCTTTTGAGAACCTTGAGCCGGGATGTGTTGACGCCGCAGATCTCTACTTTACACTGCAAAAAAAGTCCCCCTTCTCGTGGCAAGAACTAGTCTTTCCACCGAGAGGAACTTTGATACATCCTATGGCTTTTTGCTTGATGAAGCGGGGACTTCTTTTGTCTGTATAAAGAGTTCCGGAAATGGAACCAGAAGCTGTATATGGGAAAAATAATGAAGTGTTGAATATTTAGTACATTAGATATCTTTCTTTTTTACAAGGAATCTGATATAATATTACCCCAGTGTGGACAAAATGCTGAAACAGAAGGTGTAACGACGGAATATGGGCAATCCTTATAAGACCAGAGTGGGCGGCGCAACAGTCACAGTTTTTGTGCCTTATGACTGCGGAAACCACTGTCCTTTCTGCATCAATAAGAAAGAATATGCGGACACCACGGGATTTTCCGTGGAAAAAATCTGTAAGAGCATCGAAAAGATGGATTCCATCACGCCGCGCTGTGATTTCGTATTTACCGGGGGAGAACCTATGGCGAATCTGGAATCACTGCAGATGATGTTGGACAGAATTCCGCAGCGGCACAAGATTTATATCAACACCACGCTTCCCGTATTTGCCGATCACACTGAAGAGGACGTTTTAGCTTTTATCGAAAAGAACAAAGCAAAAATCACCTGCATCAATGTATCCCGCCACATGCAGCACTACGTGGAGGAGTCTCCGGACGAAATGCTGGGCCGCGTGGCAACCCCCGCGAGGGTCAACTGCGTGCTGTGGAAAAACTACCCCTCGGAGCAGCTCCCCGCCTTCGTGGAGCGCTGGAAGCCTTGGGGCGTATCCATCCAGTTCCGCTATGACTATACGGATACTACGCCGGAAAATCTGTACCGTGAGGAAGACGATAAGATCCTGCGTGACCTGAAAAAGTTCTTTACTTATACAGGCATGGAAGGGTGCCGTATGCGTAACGGCTATCATTTCAAGTATGACGGCGTGGAGATCACTTACCACAAAACGCTGCCGTATTCCACCATCACGGAGACGGATGAAGACGGTGTGACCTATGACATTCTTTACGATGTTATTATCAAGCAAAACGGCGAGATTCACGCCGACTGGACAGGGGTACCTCTGAACATGGAAAAATATGAGGCGATCGTTTATGAACCATACGATCTCAAGTGTTTAGAAAAATGTTAAAAATAGATAAACTTTGCTTCTCCGCAAAAACGGCGGAGGGTGAGAAAAAAATCATTGATAATTTGTCCCTGGAGATTGCGGACAGGCATTTTGCCGTTATCACGGGGCCGAACGGCGGAGGGAAGACAACCCTTGCCAGGCTCATTATGGGTGCGGAAAAACCGGACTCCGGCAAGATTGTGTGGAATGGGCGCGACATTACGGAGTTGTCTGTCACCGAACGGGCGTGTCTGGGCGTGAGCTATGGTTTTCAGCAACCGCCGCGGTTCAAGGGCCTGACGGTCTATGACCTTCTGAAAATTGCTTCAGGACGCGAGATGAACCGCACGGAGTGCTGCGCCTATCTTACACAGGTGGGCCTTTGCGCCAGAGACTATGTGGACCGGGATATGGATGATTCTCTTTCCGGCGGCGAGGCCAAGCGCATTGAAATTGCGACCATTCTGGCTCGCCACAGCGAACTCATGATTTTTGACGAGCCGGAAGCCGGCATAGATTTGTGGAGTTTCACGCGCCTGACGGAGACTTTTGGGACCATCAGCCGCCGGAAAGAGGCTACTCTTGTTGTTATTTCCCATCAGGAGCGGCTCATCGCTTTGGCGGACGAAATTATCCTCATTGACGGCGGAAAGATTGCTGCCCACGGCCCGACGGCGGAGATTTATCCCCGCATTATGGGCCAGACGGTGCGGGGCTGCACGGTTATGGAGGCGGTGTGATGCTTGATAAAACTGTAACCGGCGTACTTGACCAGATTTCCGATACCCATGAGTTTCCAGAAACCGCCGCGCTAAATATCCGCGTCGACGGACAGAAGGCCGAGCGCCGCAATACCAAAGACATTGAAATAGTGACAAAAACCGATAAGGACGGCATCGATATCCATATCGCCCCCGGCACAAAACACGGCAGTGTGCACATCCCTGTGGTGCTCACAAAGTCCGGCTTCAAGGACAAGGTCTATAACGACTTCTACATTGGCGAGGACGCTGAGGTGGAGATTGTGGCCGGCTGTGGCATCCATAACTGCGGCTGTGACACCTCCCAGCACGACGGCATCCATACCTTTCATGTCGGCAAAAATGCACGGGTACATTATATCGAGAAGCATTACGGCGAGGGGACAGGGACCGGCAAGCGCATTCTGAATCCTCAGACCGTAGTTTATCTGGAAGAGGGTGCCTCCATCACGATGGACACGTCCCAGATTCGGGGCGTTGACGACACCAAGCGATACACCAGCGCGGATGTGGGTCCCGGCGCGGAGATTATTATCCAGGAAAAAATCCTGACTCACGGCGAACAGAACGCCGTTTCGGAGATGGACATTTCCTTGAATGGCGTAGGGTCCAAGGCCCGCGTCATCAGCCGCTCCGTGGCGAAAGACGGTTCCAGCCAGACTTTCTATCCGCGCATGAAAGGTAACTGCGAGTGCTTTGGCCATGTCAGCTGCGACGCCATCATCATGGGCAATGCCCATGTGCGTTCCATTCCGGAAATCGCATGCTATGACGTCAATGCAAGCCTTATCCACGAGGCGGCCATCGGCCGTATCGCCGGTGTACAGATTCTCAAACTTATGACCCTTGGCCTGACCGCCGAGGAGGCGGAAGAGAAGATCCTGGAAGGATTTTTAAGGTAACGAAGATAAAAAGACCTCGTCATTCTCAAAAAGAATGGCGAGGTCTTTATTTTTGCTTCAGAGTTCGACGACAGTGCCGCTGGTTCCCGCTAGCGCCTGGCTGGCTTTGGCGAGCGAAGCGATGATGGCCTTGCCGCCGGCGCGGGCAAAGCTCATCGCCGCTTGAATCTTGGGCAGCATACTGCCGGGGGAAAAGTGGCCTTCGCGGCAGTATTGCTCAGCTTCATCCACGGTCATATGGGATACCGTGCGCTGCGTGGGCTTTCCCCAGTTGAGCGAGACCTGATCCACGGCGGTGAGAATGACAAGCTCGTCTGCCCCCACCAGTTCCGCGAGCTTCGCGGATGCGAAGTCTTTGTCAATGACGGCGGGAACGCCTCGAAGGACACCGTTTTCCCGCACGACGGGGATACCGCCGCCGCCCACGGTGATGACCACGTGACCGGCCTCGATGAGCGCTTCGATGCTGGCCTTTTCAATTACGTCCACCGGCTTAGGAGAGGGGACGACCTGCCGCCAGCCGCGGCCCGCGTCTTCTACCATGGTGCAGGCCTTTTCGGCCATGATGGCCTTGGCCTCTGCCTCGGTATAGAACGTGCCGATGGGCTTGGAGGGGTGATGGAAAGCGGGATCGTCTGCCGACACCAGAACCTGAGTCACCAGCGTGACGATCTCCCTATGTAGGCCGCGGGTGGCAAGCTCGTTGCGAATAGCGTTTTGCAGGTGATAGCCGATATAGCCTTGGCTCATAGCTCCGCATTCTGGGAAGGGCATGTCGCTTTTGATAGCGCCGGTCGCCGCGGCGGTGGACATGCCAAGATGAATCATACCGACCTGCGGGCCGTTGCCGTGGGCGATGACGACCTGGTTGCCGGCCGCAATCAGGTCCACGATGGGTTTTGCGGTCTGCTTTATGAGTTCTGCCTGTTCATATGGAGTATTGCCAAGCGCGTTGCCGCCCAGTGCAATAACAATCTTCGACATAATGTTCTCCCATTCTTCCATGTTATGACTATCTGGATAGTACCATCGAACGGACGAAATTTCAACATCCGTAAGAAAGATCAATGGTTTCTTACCAGGGAAAAACGCCAGCATGTCCATGGGCTGTCCTCAGCCCAGGCGTTTTCAAGTCCGCTGATAACCGTATCCAGGTTTTCATGGGCGCCTTGAGGAAAGAACGTGCCACCCTCTGCTTCACGCAGACGGATGAGCGCGGGAAGTACATCCGGGGAGAGCGTATCAAGATATTCTGTATCCACCTGCTGAAGTTCGCCGCTGAGATAAGAATTTACGTTGTAGTTGGCAATGATGGAATCCGGACCGGCCAGACACAGCAGGCACCAGATGGTTAGACCGAAGGCGAACAGCACGGACCAAAAACGGAACGACGGTTTATACAGTTTCCACGATGCTGCAAGGATGCACACAGCGATCACCAGCATCGCCCACAGTGTGGCAAGGCGGAGAATTGAGAGCCCAAAGGCCAGAATATACAACCGCATCCGCCAGAAGGCCGACGCCAAAATCACTGCGGTGCAGCCAAGCATTAATGCGTACAGAACGCGCAGAAGCTGCCCGCCTCTGACGGAGAAACGGCGCCTTGACGAAAAAATCACGCAGACGGCAAGGTTGATGACCGCTACCGCCACCAGCTGAAAAAGCCGCTCCGCGCGTATTCGGCCCAGCCGCCCGACATCACAGCGGCCGCACGTCCCCGAACAGGTATTCCATCTGGATACCGGCAAACAGAATATACACGGCATCCAGCAGCAGCGAAAGCGTGATGAGCGCGGCGTTATGCACCTGCTTTTCGGGCTTGGGCGCCGTCACCGAGGGCTTCGTTACGCTGCCGTCAATAAAATACAGTCCGGAGCAGAGAAACAGCGCCAGTACCAGCGCCCGCACAACGTGCCAGAGGAGAGTGAAAATGTCTCTGCTATTAAGCCATTTGCCGATGCCGGCAAAAAGACCGCCGAAAACCTGATCGGCGCTGGACAGCAGGGCGATTACCGCCGCAAGCACGGGTACGGCGATTACGATTCCCAGCAAAATGCCGCCCAGTATACCTTTGTTCTCTTTTCTCAGCCGTTTCGCCAGATCGAAAGGCTTTGAAATCTTCGTGAACAAGGCCATGACGGAAAGCTTGACTGTTTCCGGCAGCACGGCGATGTCCCGCCAGCTTTTTGAAGCCTGGCCGGAGAGGGAAAACACTGCCATAGCCGAAACCAGCAGGATGACAAAGCAGTTGGCAACCGTAACGAGCGGGTCAGACCACAGGCCGCATGAGAGACTCAGCGCCAGAGATGCTGCCGTCAGCAGCGCACCCGGCATGCTCCGGCGCACTTTCTTGCCAAAAATGACAAACACGGCAGCGAAAAACGCCCACACGAAAGCCGTGACGCCGATTCCGGGCAAAAGGGAAGTCTTGATGCACGCGTCTATGCCAAAGACGGCAAAGTAAAGAAAGCCCAGGAAGATTGCAATCAAAGGTATCGCCCAGTCCCGCCAGGTGAGGGCCTCCGGTTCAGGAGCGCCCGACTGATTTCGCGGCGCATTTTGTTCATCCATCGTGTTCATCCTCCCGATATTCCAGAATGTCGCCGGGCTGGCACTGCAGCGTCCGACACAGGGATTCCAGCGTAGAAAAGCGTACGGCCTTTGCTTTTCCCGTTTTTAGGACGGACAAGTTCGCCATGGTGAGCCCTACTTTTTCCGACAGCTGGGTCAGGCTCATTTTGCGTTTGGCCAGCATAACGTCCAGATTTGCTACAATCATCGCGCCCACCTCATATGGTCAGGTCGTTTTCTGCTTTGAGCGCTGCGGCTTTAGCAGTCAGATGTGACAGCGCAGCACAGGAAACCGCGGCCGCGATGCCGAAAATCACAACGGCCAGCATCATGAGAAGCACGCCTGGGTGCAGTGCATCCAGAACGACCAGAACCGCCGCCGCTATGATCGTCAGCGCCGTATCGCCCACCGCGAGATAGCTGATAAACCGCAGGCGTTTGGCGTTTTCCGTACAAAAACTGTTATCCTTACCGATTTCTACGAAAATGTTCCATGCCTCGGCCAGCGCGATGATCACCGGCACAACGGCTACCCAGAATATGATCAGCCCCGGCCACAGCAGATATGCCAGTTCCGGGTTCATCCGCGCGGCATCCCGCGCGATCCACGGCATCACCAACCCTGCCAGCACCACACAGCCAATCCAGCACACGATTACGATGGCCCGCAGCCAGCGGGACAACTCCTTTTGCTTCATACCGCTCACCTCTGAACGTGAGTATACCACTGATGTTCCCGAATATCAAGAAAAATATATCGAAAAACGATAAGCATATTTTCGCCTTGTTTCGCATACATAACCTTGGAGGGATTGTTATGTTGTGTCGTTTTTCGGATTTCCGCTATAAAGAGGTCATCAACGTCAAGACGGGCACGAGGTTGGGATATGTGTGTGACGCGGAGGTTCAGACACCGGATGGGCACGTCACGGCGCTGATAGTGCCGGGAGAAAGCCGGTGGTTTGGACTGCTGGGCAGAGAGGACGATTATGTTCTGCCATGGGAATGCATCAACTGCGTAGGGGAGGACATCATTCTTGTGGAGGGCGAGAGCTGTATACGGCGTGGGAAAAGGGCAAAAAGGCCGTGGTTTGAATGATTTTTAGGAAAACCTCTTGAAAATGGCTATACTATAGGTTATAATACCTAGGCTTGCCAATTACGCACGGACGCCGACGCGCGACCCTGTTCCGAAAGGATGGTCGTAAGGATGACGTGTCCGGAGGGTAAAACTGAATAAATAAGGAGGAATTACGTAATGGCAGTAGTTTCTATGAAACAGCTTCTTGAGGCTGGTGTGCATTTTGGCCACCAGACCCGTCGCTGGAACCCCAAAATGGCCGAATATATCTACATGGAGCGCAACGGCATCTACATCGTCGACTTGCAGAAGACGGTGAAAAAGCTGGAAGAAGCCTATGACTTCGTCCGCACTCTGGCGGAAAACGGCCAGTACATCCTATTCGTAGGTACCAAAAAGCAGGCACAGGACGCCGTGCGCGAGGAAGCTTCCCGCGTCGGCCAGTTCTATGTGAACGCCCGCTGGCTGGGCGGCATGCTCACCAACTTCAAGACCATGCGCACCCGTATCGACCGCATGGCCCAGCTCAAGAAGATGCAGGAGGACGGCACCTTTGACATGCTCCCCAAGAAGGAAGTCATGAAACTTCTGGGCGAGCAGGCAAAGTTGGAAAAGTATCTCGGCGGTGTGAAGGATATGAAAAAACTTCCTGGCGCTCTGTTCGTCATTGATTCTCGCAAGGAACACAATGCCATCGCCGAGGCCCGCAAGCTGCACATCCCCATCGTTGCCATCGTGGACACCAACTGCGACCCCGATGAAGTCGATTATGTAATTCCCGGCAATGATGACGCCATCCGCGCCATTCGTCTGATCAGCAACGCCATGGCCAATGCTGTTCAGGAAGGACACCAGGGCGAGGAGACTGTTGCCGAGGAGCCCGTTGCCAAGGAACCCGTTGCTGAGGAACCTGTTGCCAAGGAACCTGTTGCCAAGGAACCTGTTGCCAAGGAACCCGTCGCCAAGGAACCCGTTGCTGAGGAAGAACATGCCGAGGGAACAAAGGGGGAAGAATAAGAATGAGTTTTACCGCCGCTGATGTAAAGAACCTGCGCGAGATGACCGGCGTGGGTATGATGGACTGCAAAAAAGCCCTCACCGAATCCGACGGCAATATGGATAAGGCCGTTGAATGGCTGCGCGAAAAGGGCCTTGCCGCCGCCCAGAAGAAGGCCGGCCGCATTGCAGCAGAAGGCATGGCCTACGCCGCCGTTGTAAACGGCGTAGGTGTAATTGTCGAAGTCAACGCCGAGAGCGACTTTGTCGCGAAAAATGAACTGTTCGTGGATTACGTTAAGGGCGTGGCCGAAGTCATCGCCAAAGTTAATCCCGCTGATATGGACGCACTGATGGCCAGCAAGTATCTGGACACCGGCAAAACTGTTCAGGAAGTGCAGAACGAAAAGGTGCTTGTCATTGGCGAGAACATCCATGTCCGCCGTTTTGCACGCATCGACACCGGCCTGTGCGTACCGTATGTGCATATGGGCGGCAAGATTGCCGTGCTGGTAAATCTGGAAACTGCCTCCGCCGACGAGAAGGTCGTGGAGCTTGGCAAGGACGTGGCCATGCAGATCGCCGCCATGAACCCCCAGTTCCTGGACAAGTCCAATGTGGACAACGCTTTTATCGCCAAAGAAAAGGAAATCCGCCTGGCTCAGGCGAAGCAGGATCCCAAAAACGCTAAGAAACCCGACCAGATCATCGAAAAGATCGTCATGGGCGGCATCGAGAAGTATTACAAGGAAATATGCCTGCTTCAGCAGGATTTCGTCAAAGACAGCGAAGTCGATGTGGCCGGCTATGTTGCCAGGGTTGCCAAGGAAGTCGGCACTTCCATCGCCGTCAAGTCCTTTGTCCGCTATGAGAAGGGCGAGGGCCTTGAGAAGCGCCAAGACGATCTGGCTGCCGAAGTTGCCAAGATGATCGGCTGAACCAATCGGTACTTTAAGACCGCGGGACATCTGCCCCGCGGTCTCTTTAAATTTTTTCTAAAAGAAACGCGCCCGGAAAATGGGGCACTTTTGCGATATATTAATGTCTGCCGCCGCCGCCACCGCCGCCGAAGCCGCCAAAGCCTCCGCCGTGACCGCCGCCGAAGCCACCGAAACCACCGCCGCCTCCGCCGCCGCGACCACCGAAGCCGCCGCCGAAGCCGCCAAAACCACCGGGGCCGCGAGGGCCGCGTGGACCGGGACCGGGAGAGGGGGGATTGCGCCGGTACCAGTCACGGTACATTCTTGGCCCGCCGAACCAGAATATGGGCCAGAAGCCGCCGCCGTACCCCCAACCGCGCATACGCCCGAAGCGGGTCAGTGAGCTGAAAAGCCAGAGAATAATCAGAAAAGCGAAAATCGTCGCGATCAGTGAGATACCCGCGCCGATGCCCGTTCCATAATAATCCTGCTGACCGTACGGCTGATCCCCGTAATTGGTGCTGGCGTTTTCACTACCGGAGTTGAGGGTGACGTTGTAGTGACCTGCGTACCAGTTCATCAGAGCGGTCGCCAGAGACTGGACAGCCTCGTCGTTCTTGCCGCTGTCGGCAGAATCCCAGAAGTAGTTGTCCATGTATTTGTTTGCCATGCTGTCGGTGAAGGCCTCGTCGATGCCGTCGCCGGTGGCGAGCCAGCCGCGTTTTTCGTTTGCAACGTATAAAAGAAGCATGCCGTTTCGATCCTCAGCGCTACCGACACCCCAGTCGTTCATTAGCTTCAGGGCGGCAGTCTCGGTGTCCTCGTTCAGATAACTGACCGTGACGACGACAAACTGCGCATGGCTGCAGTTTTGTTCAAGCCAGGCGTTGTCTTGGGCGATTGTCTCTTTGGTGGCAGTGGACAAAACGCCGGCGTTGTCCACGACATAGAAGCCGTCGCCGGTGCCTTTCTGTAGGTCAATGGCAAAGGCGCAGCTGGTCAGCCACAGAGCAGCCAATAGAATTAATACTACTCGCTTGATGTGTTTCATTTGATACCTCACGCAAATTTTTCCGGCAGTTTTACGCCGGAAAGGACACGTAATAAACTGGTTGGGAATGTGCCCGCAACGTTTTGGCAAAACACGTCCACGTTGTCGTTATAGCTTGAGCGGGCAACAAGAGCCTCAGCGCTGGTAAAGTCGGAGATAATGGTACCGTAATCGTCGTTGGTCTGCGGAAGCTGGGCGCCGGCGTTCACTTTTGCCTCCACGCCGGAAACCGCTTTTTTGAGCGCCTCATTCGCCTTGTAGATGCCGGAAATGTCGCCGCTCTGCAAAGTCTCATCAAGCGCCTGGCGGGCATCGCGGACGGCTGCATAGTCTTCTGTCAGCTCGTCGCAGCCGCTGATGACGGCCATCAGACGGTTTGCATATTTAACGCAGTACCCCAGTTGATCGCCGGGGCAGGTGTAGTAATTGGAGGAAGCGTTGCTTTCAGGCGAGAAAAAGCCTTTCTCCACGTTGCGGCATGCTTTGGAAAGGCTGAGGTGGCAGCCGATGAGACTGAAGATAATGACAACTGCGACGAAAATTAAAATTGCGCTGCCTCTTTTTTTCAGGAAATCCATTTGATTTATCCTTTCGCAGAGCGCCGATGCGCTGGATCAGCCTTTCATCTGCAGAAGCTTATGCTTGAGTTCTCCCTCGATACGGCCCAGTTCCACCTCGGCGGCTGCGCGGGAGGCGCGGCCGTTTTCCTGAATCTGGCGCACATCTTCGAGTGTGTCGATCAGCTCTTTATTGGTGGTGGTAAGCGTTTCAATATCCACGACGCCGCGCTCGGATTCCTTCGCGACGGATATGCTGCCCATGTGCAGGTCCTGAGCATTTTTCTTCAAAAGTTGGTTTGTCACTTCGCTCACGTTGTGCGATGCCTCCATTGCCTGCTGGGAATGATACATGCTCATAGCCAGTACCATCTGACTTTTCCACAGAGGAATGGTGTTGACGATGGCGGTCTGAATTTTTTCGGCCATCAGGGAGTCGTTGTTCTGGATCATGCGGATCTGCGGGCTCATCTGGATGGAGATCGTACGGGTCAACTCCAGATCGTACAGCCGCTTTTCAAAGCGGCCAAGCATGTTCGCAAAGTCGTTGGCAGCCTGCGCATCCTCGGGCAGGTTTGACTCGTTCGCTTTCTGCTGGATGCGCGGAAGCTCCGTTGTGCGCAGCTCCTCCAATCGGAGTTTCCCGGCAATGATATACATGCTCAGTTCCTTGAAGTATGCCTGGTTCATTTCATACATTTTGTCCATGGTGACGATGTCTTTGTTGAGCGTAACCCAGTGCTGGTCGAGCATCTGGGAAATTTTATCCACGTTCACCTCAGCCTTATCATACTTGGCCTTGAGGTCGGAGATGCTTTTGGAGGTGCGCTTGAAAAGACCCTTGAGGCCCTTGGACTCCTCCGGGTTGTAGTCCAGACCATGCAACTGACCGACAAGATCGGCGAGCATCTGGCCCGCCTCGCCCAAATCCTTGGTGCGGACTTTTTCCAGAGCCTGCGCGGAAAAATCGGAAATGTTTTTCTGCGCGTTGGAGCCATAGTTGAGAATTTGCGTGGAATCCGTTACATCGATTTTTTTGGAGAACTCCCGGACGGCAGCCTGTTCGGCGGGGGCAAGGGAATTGATATCAAGCTTTTCCACAGGAACTTCGGCCTTTTCGGGTTCCTGTTTGGCCGGCTCGTTCTGACCAAGCGTCAGTGTTGGGATTTTTTCCGCTGCGGCTGCTTGCGTTGCGGCTCCGCCGGGGTTTAAGGTCAGCTCAGGAATTTTGCTTTCGTCATCCATAGTTGAAGTTCCTTCCTTTATCGTCAGCTAAATAACTATATATGAAGTAAAAAATAAATTTATGGTTTGTTTCTTTTCGTGTTATACGAAGCTTGCGCGCGGCGGATATAATCTTCCAGCTCGTCCTCGTCGGATAGACCTTCCCGTTTGAGCATCTGTCCCATGACCTCGATTTCGGTGTCGATGTCCATCGCTTCACCCGCAAACAAGCCATCCAATTGCTTCGTATAGGCGGCAATCTCCGTGTCCAGCATGTCCGAAATTTTCGTCATGGTGCCGGAGATGTTCTCGCCTTCAACGTCCAGTGAGGCCATGCGGTCGTAAGCGTTGAGCAGCTTGAGCGTGGTAGGGATATAGTAATTCTGAAATTTCTTGATGCGGGCGAGATCTGCGCCCTGTTCCTTGGCCTGCGCGGCAATTTTGCCGCCAAGGTCAGAAAGCTTTGCGATCTTCTGCCGCACGGCGCTGTTCTGAATAGAGGCGCGCAGACGTGTAAGTTCGGAGCGAGCCTTTGCATCTTCGGCAAGAATGGCGTCTGCCTCCGCCCCATAGGATACGGGCTCCGGTGCGGGCTCTGGGACGTATTCGATTGTGGGCTTGATGAGCGCGTCAGCGACCAGCCAGGCCGCCGCGGTCATGCAGGCGGCGATGAGGAAGTGCCACAGGGCATACAGAGGAAAAATAAGCGCGTAAATAGCAAAAACGCCCGCCGCGATATAGACGGGTATGGCAGATTTTTGTTTTATTTCCCGCATAGGGTATGCCTCCTGCGAAAAAAACCGCATTCTTTTTCCATAATTTTATTCTTAATATAGTAAAACGTCAAGGCCTGCTTGCCTAAATAAGAGGATTGGTGTTATAATCCAAACTTGGAACGCTGGGGGAGAACAGGCATATGAGCTCCGTCCACCTGTCTCCCCCTATATGAAAGCCTATCGCGCGCGGCGCGGCTGGAACATTCTATGCAATGGGTGACTGATTTGATAGGAATTAAAATTGCTCCCTCGATTCTTGCGGCGGACTTCTGCCGTCTGGGCGAAGAGATTTCGGACGTGCTGCTCGGCGGCGCGGATTATATTCATGTGGACGTGATGGACGGCATCTTCGTGCCGAACATCTCCATCGGTGTACCGGTTGTCAAAAGTCTGCGAAAGACTTTTCCAGACGCTTTTCTCGATGTGCATTTGATGATCACGCAGCCGGGGCGCTATGTGGACGCTTTCTGCCGGGCCGGCGCGGATCTTCTGACGATGCATGTGGAAGCGGATCAGCCGCAGGGCATCAAGACTGCGCTAGGGGATGTGAGAGCGCACGGCAAAAAGTGCGGACTGTCGGTTAAGCCGAAGACGCCCGCAGCGGCTCTCGAGCCTTTGATTGACGGCCTTGACCTGGTGCTGGTGATGACGGTGGAACCGGGCTTTGGAGGCCAGAGCTTCATGGTCGATCAGCTTCCCAAAATCCGTGAGGTCCGCGCCATGCTTAATAAGTGCAATCCTGCCTGTGAGCTGGAGGTGGACGGCGGCGTGGCCCCGGATACGGCCCCGCTGTGCATCAGAGCCGGCGCCGATGTGCTGGTAGCCGGCAGCGCGGTGTTCGGCATGGCCAACCGCGCGCAGGCAATAGAAAAAATCAGGAACGGTTGATAATATGGCTTTCTTCCCTGTATCTTTTGAAGTTTTAATCGATAAATTCGCTTCTCTGCCCGGAATCGGACGTAAAAGCGCCCAGCGGCTGGCTTTTTATATTCTGAGTCTGCCGGAAGGAGAAACGGAGGCGTTTGCCGAGGCCATTCTTGACGCCCGGCGGAATGTGCATACCTGCCCCGTATGTCAGAACCTGACGGACGGAGAGCTGTGCGGCATATGCGCGGACGCCCGGCGGGACCGTACTGTGGTGTGCGTGGTGGCGGAGCCGCGGGATGTTGCGTCCCTGGAACGGGGTCGGGAATACAACGGCGTGTATCACGTCCTTCACGGCGTATTGAGCCCCATGAGCAGCGTTGGGCCGGACGACATTCGAATTTCGGAGCTGGTCAAGCGCGTAGCGGACGGCGGAATAAAAGAAATTATCATGGCCACAAACCCGGACACAGAGGGCGATGCGACGGCCATGTATATCGCGCGGCTTTTAAGACCCTTCGACGTGCGGGTGACTCGGCTAGCTTACGGCATTCCCGTGGGCTCGAACTTGGAATTCGCTGACGACGCCACTCTCATGCGGGCGCTGGAAGGCCGCCGCGATATGTAATAAATCCGGCATATCTGGATAGAATTTTTTATGGCGTCGCCATGATGGCGCGCCGTGTTTTCCATACATAACTAAGGAGATTAAAAATAATATGGCACAAAAACTAAAGATTATTGCGCTTGGCGGTCTGGATGAGATCGGCAAGAACCTATACGTCTATGAATACGGGCATGACATTTTGGTCGTGGACTGCGGTATGGGTTTCCCGGATGAGGACATGTACGGCATCGACGTGGTTATTCCGGATGTGACTTATCTCGTCCAGAACAAGGAGCGGGTACGCGGGATCGTACTGACCCACGGCCATGAAGATCATATCGGCGGTATGCCCTACGTTATGCAGCAGCTGGACTGCCCGATATACGCCACACGGCTGACGGCGGGTCTGGTGAAGCTAAAACTGGAGGAACACGGTCTGGCCGACAAAGTCAAACTTGTGACCCTTTCCGCCGGGGACAAGTTTAAGGCCGGCTGTTTTGAATGCGAGCTTGTTCATGTAAACCACTCCATTCCCGACAGCGTGGCCGTTGCAATCAAGTCTCCCGCCGGCACTGTCATCCATACCGGCGACTTCAAAATTGATCTGACTCCCATCGAGGGCGGCGTGTTTGATTTCGCCCGCTTTGCTGAACTGGGCAAGGAAGGTGTGCTGGCGCTGCTGGCCGATTCAACGAACGTCGAGCGCAGCGGTTATTCCGATTCCGAGCGCATTGTGGGTGCGCACTTCGATCAGTTGTTCCGCGGCTGCGAAAAGCGTATCATTGTGACCACCTTTGCCTCCAACGTGCACCGCATCCAGCAGGTAATAGACTGCGCCGCGCGCTATAAACGCAAGGTCGGTGTGACCGGCCGGAGCATGGAAAACGTCATCAAGCTCGCCGTGGAGGAGGGCTATATGACGCTGCCCAAGGAAGTGTTGGTGGACATGGCACGCATCAACAACCTGCCCGCTAACCGCGTGGTCATCCTCACCACCGGAAGCCAAGGCGAAAACATGTCCGCCCTGTACCGCATGGCTTTTGCTGAGCACCGGCAGGTAAAAATCGGCGCGGGAGACCGCGTCATCATCTCTGCCTCCGCTATTCCGGGCAACGAGCGTACCATCACGAAAGTTATCGACGAGCTGTTTTGGAAGGGCGCGGAAGTCATCTATGATCGCTCCATGGATATCCATGTGTCCGGTCACGCCTGCCAGGAGGAACAAAAGACCATGCTGGCACTGACAAAGCCCAAGTACTTTATCCCTGTCCACGGCGAACACCGTATGCTCTGCCGTCACGCGCAACTGGCGGAGGAGATGGGTGTACCCGCGAAAAACATTGTGATCGCCGGGGTGGGGGACGTCGTCGAGCTGTCCGCCAAAAGCATCAAGACAAACGGAAAAGTGCCCGCCGGCCGCGTGCTGGTGGACGGCACTGATGTCAACGGCGTGGAGAGCGTCGTGCTGCGCGACCGGAAGCATCTTGCGCAGGATGGCATGATCGTGGTCGTCATGACGGTGTCTTCGGGGGATGGAACAATGATCACGGAGCCGGAGATTATCTCCCGCGGCTTCGTGTATATGAAAGAAAACGAAGCGCTCGTCGACCAGCTACGCCGCGTCGTGCACGAGAGCATCGCTTCCTGCGAATGCCAGCATATCACCGACTGGGCCGGGATTAAAGGAAAGGTCAAGACGAATATTTCCGGCTACCTCTACAAGAGTACCCGTCACAGTCCCATGGTGCTTCCGGTCATCATGGAGGTTTAAAATGCCCCTTGCACTTTTTGATGCCCACTGCGATACCATCTGGCGGTGTTGGGCCGATGGCTGTTCAATCCATTCGGAACACCTCAGCAACTGCATTGACCGGGCAGACGACTACTCACCCTACACCCAGGTATACGCCCTCTGGACGGACAAGGGAGGATATGCTCGCTATCAGGCGCTTTTGGCCAAAGCCAAGCAGGAACTCAAGGATGCCCGGAACGGCTATCTGCTCTCCATCGAGGGGGCCGAGGGTATCGATTGCGACATTAAAAAGCTCAAGCAGGCCTATGATGACGGTGTGCGCGCGATAAACCTATGCTGGAACTACGACAACGTCCTTGCCGGCTCTGCCGCCGGCAGCGGCATAGGCCTGATGACGCAGGGAAGAGATTTTGTGGGCGCCTGCGAAGTTATCGGCGTCATCCCGGATATGAGCCATATCTCCGAAAAAGCATTCTGGGACGTGCTGGAGATAGCAAAAAAACCAGTCATTGCAAGCCATTCGGACAGCCGCGCACTGTGCGATGTGCCCCGCAACCTCACGGATGACCAGTTTCGCGCCATCACGGCAATGGGAGGCTGTGTGGGGCTCAATTTCTATAAGGGCTTTCTGGGCCTGACAGAAAATATCGCAGCCGTCGTGGCCCATGCAGAACATTTTTTGTCGCTCGGCGGTCAGAAGAGTCTTGGCCTCGGCTCGGATTTTGATGGCTGCGACCTGCCGGAGGATATTCAGGGCGTGCAGGACGTGGGAAAGATCTATGAAGCCATGCTCCGGCAGAACTGGCCGGAGGATCTTGTACGAGACATTTTCTACAACAATTTCAAGAGGGTCTTTGATGAATATCCAGGTATTCGGAAAGAATAAGTGCTTTAACACCAAAAAAGCGGAGCGCTATTTTAAGGAACGGCGCATTAAATATCAATATATTGAACTGCCGCGCTATGGGATGAGCCGGCGGGAGCTGGAGAGCGTAAAGACCGCCGTGGGCATTGCCGCCATGACGGTCGCGCCTGAAGTGGAGTACCTGGCTTACGACACGGATAAGCTGGAAAAGCTGTTCGAGTATCCGGAGTACATAAAAACACCTGTCGTCCGCAACGGGAAGCAGGCCACCGTGGGCTACTGCCCGGACGTGTGGAAGACCTGGGAATGAGAATTCCCTGTGAGGGTAAGTCATTGAAAATTTGTGTTCTGGGCGGCGGCAGCTGGGGTACGGCGTTATCCATGTTGCTTCTGAAAAACGGCCACGAGGTGAGCTTGTGGTTCCATAGTCCCGAGAAGGCGGATTCCGCGCGGGCATCGGGAGAAAACCCGGCTCTGGAAGGAGTGAAACTTCCGCAGGGACTCCGACTGACGGCGGAGCTCTCGGATGCGGCGCAAGCGGACCTTGTCGTATTCGTCGTGCCTTCCTATGCCTTGCGGCAGACAGCGAAGCGGGTAGCCCCGTATCTGCGGCCGGGAACGCTCATCGTATCCGCCACAAAGGGAATTGAGTGTGGCACCAATAACCGTATGTCGGAGATACTGCGTCAGGAGACGAATGATCGGTATCCTGTGACGGTGCTTTCCGGCCCGTCGCACGCGGAGGAAGTTTCTCGAGGTATGCCGACGGGCTGCGTGGCTGCATGCGAAGACCGCCAGATTGCGGAAGTTGTCCAGGATGCGTTCATGAGTCCCATGTTCCGCGTATATACCAATCAGGACGTCGTGGGCGTGGAACTTTGCGCCGCGCTGAAAAATATCATTGCCTTGTGCTGCGGAGTGCTGGATGGCCTGGAGCTTGGCGATAACGGCAAGGCTCTCCTGATGACACGGGCTATGGTGGAGATTGCCGCGCTGTGCGAAAAGGCGGGTGGTCAAAGAGCTACCTGCGCAGGCTTGGCAGGGGTAGGGGATCTGATCGTGACGTGCCTGTCGCGTCACTCCCGCAATCATCGGGCCGGTGTGCTGATCGGGCAGGGATACAGCCCCGAGGCTGCCGTAGCCAAGGTGGGCGCGGTGGTGGAGGGATACTACGCATCGCAGAGTGCGGAGAGTATGGCGCACCACTATGATGTGGAAATGCCCATCTGCCACTGCATGCACGAAATCCTGTATGAAGGTTCAAACCCAAATGAGGCTCTAATTACCTTGATGGGACGCGATAAAAAATGTGAGTTTGATTATTCCTGGGCATAAAAAGGCTGCCCATATATATCAACGAATGATGATAAAAAGCGCGAGAAGGCCCTTTATGGCCCCTCGCGTTTTTTTAGCGGTTTTATCTTGGAACAACAAGATCTTTTCTTAAAACAAGAAAGAATACCATAATATGCCATAAAAAATGTGCCCGCTGCGCTGATATCCTGTGTAATTTAATGGTTGCAGAAATTTGAAATTGGAAATATATTATTGAATAGTGATGAAAGATAGCCTTTGAATGAGGTTTATATGAAAATACCAGATATTTTAATAAATAATATTGATGAAAATGAAAAAGAAAATTTTGAGACGAAACTAATCCGCGACAATGTTTGCAAAGGAAGAATTCTTGCAGTAGTTGTAGTTATTTATGAAGCTGTCCTAATATTTGCTGATGTACTTACCTCTCTATTGAAAGTTGACAACAGATTTGCGTTTGATACATATTTTGTAATGTATGCAATTATGATTGTGATAAACGTAATATTTCTGCTGCTAACGAAAAAGGTCAATAATAAAAGTGAAATTTCAGAAGATCAAAAAAGAGAGTTTGGAACGCTCATCCTTGTATATGTAACGCTAGTTATATCATGGGGCAGTATGGTGTCCCTTATGGATCAAAGACTTTATGGTCAGCTGATGGCTTTTATGGTGAATCTCAGCGTCTGTTCCGTTGTATATTTGATGGATAACAAAAAAATTCAGTTTCCGTATTTGATATCCATACTGATTCTTGTAATAGGCTTGCCATATTTTCAGGATTCAAGAGATATACTGATCGGTCATTATGTAAACCTTTTCATTTTTGTTTCTCTCTCATGGCTCATGTCCAGAATCCTTTACCACAATTACTGCACAAATTATACCGGCAATATACTGCTGAACAAAGCGAATTTCCTGTTGGAGATTGAGATTGAAGAAAATAGAATTATTAATAAAAAACTTGCGGTTGCAAATGGTCAACTAAAAGAACTTGCTCTGCTGGACGAGCTGACAGGGGTGCCGAATCGAAGGAGCTTTCGGGAATTTATAGATAGAGCGTTTCAGCTGTATGTCAAGGATGACTCCACAATCTCGGTGATTATGATTGACTTTGACTTTTTTAAGCAATTCAATGATTGTTACGGACATGAGGAAGGAGACAAAGCGTTAATTGCCATAGCAAATGAGATTAACTCCATCGTAGAGGAAGCCAGCGAATTTGTTGTCCGCTGGGGCGGAGAAGAATTCGTCTATGCAGCATTCAATAAAAGCCCGGAAGAAATTGCGGACACGGCGGAGACAATTCGCTCCCGAGTAGCCGATCTTGAAATCTCCCATGAGACTTCCTCGATTTGCCCCTATATTACAGTTAGCTTGGGGACATGCACGATCCGGATAGCCGATAAGAAAGACATCGGAAAGACGATAAGGCTTGCCGATAGAGCGCTTTATATGGCAAAAAACAGCGGAAGAAACTGTACCAGGACATTCAGTGGAAAAGATGCCCAGTAATAGAGAAAACAAACACGCCGCCCATTTTTCGGGCGGCGTGAATATTCTTGATAAATAGGATCAGATGAGGTTCAAAGCCAGCGTAAACAGCACAAAGGCAATCGCAAACCACTTGGTCAGCTTTGCCAGCTTCCCATCCCACGTTTTGGCTTTGCCCTTCGACATAAAAGTATCCGCGCCGCCGGCGATGGCGCCGGAAAGCCCGGAGCTCTTGCCGGACTGAAGAAGAACAACGACCGTAACAACAAGACCGGAGAGAACCTGCAGTATCGTTAAAGCAAGAGTCATAACAATCACCCTTTTTCAAAATATCGCTTGAAGCAATATACCATATCAATTTCCCTAAATCAAGTGTTTTTTGGGAAATTGACGAATTGATAGGCGTTAAGCACCGAAAGAATATATTATTGCTGCGCCTTACCGGTCAAATGATCGATTTCGATTTTAAATACTCTTGCTGCGCTGGAACCTTTTTTTATATATTCAATGCCTGCTTCCAGGAAGGGCTTTGAATATTTCTCGACCAGTGCTTTTAAGGCCTCATCCTTTTCCGAGCCAAAAATTTCTATTGCCTTGCCGAACAGGGAAACGCTGCGGTAGTTCGTGTCAAAGGTTTCGGGCAAAAGTGTTACATTAGCGGCCGCGCAAAAAGATACTTTGTTGTCATTCTCTATGTTCTCCAGCTTTAAGCCCTGCTTCGCCGAGTGGAAATATATGTTGCCATTGGAATAAACGAAATTTAAGATTACGCCATAGGGATAGCCGTTTGTACATGTTGTGGAAAGAACTCCGTATTCTGCGTCCTGCAACACTTTTACGGTTTCTTCCTGCGTCAATTGCTTGTCTTTTCTTCTCATTTCCTTAAACATATGCATACCTCACTATATATGGTTAAATTTTTCTAAGCCCGTTCGTGGTTCGCAGGAATAGCGCCGATGATTGCGAATTTCAACTCGTTCATTTCTTCTGCCCGGATGTTTATTGCTATGCTAAGCCTGTACCTTTTCTAACAAGGCTACCGCTTCCACGTGCCTGGTGCGGGGGAACATGTCCACGGCTCGGCACCGGATAGCCAGATAACCTTGCCCGTCCAGCAGACGCAGATCCCGCGCCAGGGTTGCGGGGTCGCAGGAGACATAAACAAGCCTTGTCGGCGCCATATCGCAGATTGCGCCGATGACTGCTTCGTCCAGTCCCTTTCGCGGAGGGTCGACAAGCACGACATCCGGCTTTTCTCCCCGCTGGACAAGTTTGATGGAGACCTGTCCCGCGTCGCCGCAGAGATACTCGGCGTTTTCCACGCCGTTTTCGAGCGCGTTGAAGCGGGCGTTTTCCACCGCGGAAGGGACGATGTCGCTTCCAATGAGCTTTCTCGCGCTGCGCGCAACGCTCAGACCAATAGTCCCCGCGCCGCAGTACAGATCGAGAACCTCTTTTCCGGCAGGCTCGGCAAATTCGCCCACGATGCGGTACAGCTTTTCCGCTTGGGCGGTATTGATTTGGAAAAAAGTGAGGGGGGACAGGCGGAACGTCGCGCCGCAGAGCTGTTCCGTCACGATGTCGGAGCCCCACAGCGTGCGAATATCGTCCGTTAAAACCGTGTTTTCGGGATTTCTGTTCAGACACAGCATGATACCTGTCAGCTCCGGACACGTTCTGCGCAATGCTTCTGCTGCACCGTCAGGAAGCGTTCCGGCCGATACAATACAGGCGGAAAAACCGGAAGACGATTTTCGCAGGTATAGGTGCCGTACGAGCCCCTTGCCTGTGGCCTCGTCATAGGCGGGAATTTGTTTTTCTTCCATCCACAGGCGCAGCGCCTCGGCAGCGCGATCAAAACATTCCGGCTGCAGCAGGCAGCGCGATACGGTTATTACATCGTGGCTGCGCGCACGGTAAAAACCTGCGGTGGGGCCGGATGCAAAATTGTAGATGCCCTTATTCCGATAGCCTGCCAGCTTGTCGGCACCTTCGATGGATTCCGCCCGCAGGGACAGACCGCCGATACGCTGAAGTGCGTCGTTGAGGCGGCCCAACTTGAAGCGCAGTTCGCAGTCGTGGTCCATATGCATGGTGGCACAACCGCCGCATCTACCAAAGACGGGGCAGGCGGGTTCCACACGCTCCGGCACGGGCGAAATAAGCTCCTCGCCACGGCCCCATACAGCGGTATGGTTGGCTTTTACGATTCGCACCCGCCATCTCTCGCCGGGGAGCGCTCTTGGCACAAACACTGCCCGGCCGCCGATGTGGCATACACCGCCTCCGTCTGAGGAAAAACCGTCAATGTTAGCTTCTACCTGTTCGTTCTTTCGCAATTCTTCCATCATGATGTCATTCTAACATAGAAAACGAAAAATCGCTTTATATTTTTTAAATTTTGTGATAACATAAGATGCTGAAATATGTCGGAATATAGCGGAGATTTGTGGATGGACGAGCAGGAGCAAGTCAAAAAAATGACCAAGCAAGAGCAGCAGGCCTGTTTGAACTGTGAGCATGACTGCTCTGCCTGTGCACAGGGGTGCACATCAAAAGTAAAAAGGCCCGCCGATACGGTCATCGCGGTGACTGGAGGCAAGGGCGGTACGGGCAAGAGCGTCGTGACGGTTTTGTTCGCAAAAGCTCTCATGAAGCGCGGGTTAACGGTTGCTATTCTGGACGCAGATATCGCCTGTCCTTCTATTCCCGCGCTGTTGGGGATGAAAGAGCCTGTCCTGGGCGACATGCCGGTCCTTACCCCGGTGGCGGGCCCTGGCGGGATCTCTGTTGTGAGCATGGGTATTATTTCCGACGAACCTCTGGAGCCGGTTCTTTGGACGGGAAAGTACATGGCGCAGGTGGCGGCTTGGCTGATGCGGGACACCAAATGGCCCGAAGGACTGGACGTGCTGCTCATCGATATGCCCTCCGGTGCGGGGGATATCCCGCTTGCGTACTACACCGCTATGCCGCTGGACTATGCACTTGCTGTAGTGGAGCCGGGTGAATTGTCATCGGGCGCTGCTCGCCGGGCCGTAAGCCTGGCGGAAAAACTGTGCGTACCTGTGATGGGAATCGTGGAGAATTTTGCGGAGGAAGATATGAACCTGCCGGAATCCTGCAAAGGAATCCCGGTAGTTGCGACAATTTCCTATAACGGCGCGCTGCGCCGGGCTGCCTGCGGCGGGAAACTGGGCGGCTATGAGACGGAATGCCTGGACGATCTTGCCCGGGTCATTAACGAACTGAGGTGACAATATGCGAAAAGAAGGATTTTTGACCATCATTCTGTATGTACTTATGGTGCTTTTATGCGTTGGCCTGGGTGTATTCGTCTACATGAATATCCGGGCTAACCAAGATCAGGCGAAGGAGATTGCGGATCAGGCGGAGCAACTGGCCCAGGAACAGGCTCTGGCGGCAGAAACACCGACTCCTGCGCCTACGCCCACCCCTGTGCGTAACACCGAGACTACGACGCTGGCTTTCTGCGGCGACTTCGTGGGTCAGGAAGGACTGATTTCGGATGCGCAGAAGAGTGAGGGAACTACCTCGCCAAACCCGAACAGTGCAACCTATGACTTTTCACCGCTGTTTTCGCATGTGAAAAGTGCGCTTACCGGTGTGAATTTTGCCTCCTGTACCCTGGACGGCGTTATGACGGATTCGGCCGAGACTGAAGCGTACTGCTGCCCGCTGGCTCTTGCTTCCTCGCTGAAAGACACGGGCTTTTCCCTCGTGAATACCGCGACAGACAATTCCATGATTTCCGGGCTTGATGGAGTGACCAAAACACTTTCGGCCTTGGATGCGGCGGGCCTAGCCCACACGGGTACCTATAACTCGAAGGAAAACCATGACGCCAACAGCGGCGTACAGTTTATGACCATCAACGGCCTCAACGTGGCGTTTTTGAGCTACACATACGGGACAAACGGTGTTTCGGTCGCCGACAACAGCTGGTGCGTCAATATTCTTACGACCGACTATATGACTGACCAGACTAAGGTTGACTATGACCGCATCTCTGCGGATCTTACGGCTGCCAAGAACGGCGGTGCCGACTTGGTCGTCTGCTATGTTTATTGGTGGGACGACACGCAGTACTATACTTCGCCCAAGAGCGAACAGCAGGATGTCGTGGATTATCTATGCAAAAATGGCGTGGATATTGTCATCGGCGGCGGTGTCAAGACGCCTCAGCCCATCGAGATCCGTCAGGTGGACCGCGGGAACGGAAAGACCGTCAACTGTGCCGTCTGCTACAGCCTTGGAAATCTTGCCTCCTGTCTCAGCGACATGAATACGCAGCTGTCTGCCATCCTCTATATTGACGTCAAGCGCGATGTTGACCACGGCGACGTATGGATCAGCAATGTTCGCTACAAGCCAATTTTCATGCTTAGTACTGACAGTTACAGCGACATCAGCAACCCGACTTTCCGCTACAGGATTCTGACTCTCCAGGACGCTCTCAACGACTATGCAAACGGCAAGTCGGAAACCGACTGCCTTTCTAAGTCGGTTAACAGTGCCCTGACGGATGGACTGAAGCAGCTCCATAACATTATGGGCGCCGATTATGACGAGTCTACCGGCGGCGCCAGCCTGGATCCTCCAGCAATATAAACATTCTTAAAAGACCGAAAGACCCAGCAAATAAGCCAGTACGGCGCTCAAAACGCCGTCCAGCGCCCGGCCCGCAAGGTGCCGGGCGCATCTTATATCCGTCTGTGCAACGGCGCCAAGCGTCTGACAGTGAACGGAAAGTCCGCCCCAGCCTAGGAGGAAGGCCGCCAGCGCCAGATTTACTGGCGTAGGCGACAAACCGACCATGGCTCCGATGCCGCTGCCTAGTTCCAAGATGCCGGTGGCAAATATCCGCCACAGCAAAGGAAGAAACGACAGCCCGCCCAGCATGCCGAGGAGGGCGTTGAAGAATGTCACAAATCCGCATACGGCTACCGTTGAAGCAATCGCCTTGGACATTGCGCCTGTGAAGGCTTCGGCAAAGGAGACGGCCGCATGCTCCACGATGGGTCCGACGGCTGGTTCCGGCGCCTTGGATCCGGACGTCAGACGCATTACAATGCCTACGCACACCGCGGAGGCTATGTGAACGGCATACAGCAGCAACCCGGCTTTCACACTTCCGAACACTGCGCCTGCTGCTCCGACGATAAAAGCGGGACCGGAATTGTTGCAGAAGGCCAAAAGACGTTCTCCTTCGCTGCGGCTGATGCGGCCCTCGCGGCGCAGGTTCGCCGTAACGGAGGCACCCAGCGGATAACCGCCTGAAAGGCCTATGAAAAAAGCCTCCGCTCCCACCCCGGATACGCCGAAAAGCTTTGCCATGAAAGGCCCTGCGGTTTTGGCGAGGAGCTGGGACAGTCCGAGTGCGGAAAGAAGATTTGCCAACGTAAAAAACGGCAGCAGCGACGGTGCGAGCGTTGCGGCGCAAACGGCCAGGCCCCGTCTTGCGCCGTCTGCGGCGCCGCCGGAACACAGGATGAGCGCGATGAATACCGTCAGCGCGGTCAGTACGGGAACCGTTCGTTTCATACCCAGAACCTATGCACGGGCAAGTCCTTTTTTGAACAGATGCCGCATAGATTTTCTGGGGTGATAAGAATGGGAAAAGAGGAATCCGTTTCCGCGAGGATGTCGCGAAAATTCGAAATCCAGCAAGAGGCCGTCTCTGCCGTCCCGCGCATTACGGTTTCCGGGATGACTTCGGTATTGGTGGAAGGGCACCGCGGACTTTTGGAATATGAGCCGGAGCGCGTCGCAGCGGCGGCTGGCGCCGGGGGAAAGGTTATAATTAGGGGAGAAAATTTGCGGCTGGTGTCAATGAGCCGCTCGGACCTGACCATATCGGGAAAACTGTGGGCGGTGGAACTGGAATGAGAGCGGCACGGTTTGTGACGGGGTGGCTGGAGGCGGAGGTAACCGGCATACAGCCGGAAAAATTTTTGCAGACGCTGGCCGAACGGGGAATGACTTTCTGGGACGCGGCGCCGCCGGTGGATTTCACGATGCATGTGTGCCTGCCTTTGCGGTGGGCAAAACTGACGCCGGCGCTGGCGGAATCTGTAGGCTGTCAGGCGCGCATCGTTAAGCTGCACGGTCTGCCGACGCTGTTTGCGCGCGTAAAGAAACGCAGAACGCTGCTGATCGGGCTGCTGCTGGCGGTAGCGTGCATTCTGTGGAGCTCACTTTACGTCTGGGATATACAGATTGCCGGCGCGGACGGCCTCGACAAAGGCGCCATTCGGGCTTCCTTGGCGGATGCGGGCGTGGACATCGGGGCTTTCTGGCCACCTTTTTCTCAGGATCTCATTCGAAACTCCGTCATCTTGGATGTGCCGACCATCCGCTGGATGACGGTCAACATCCGCGGTTCCCATGCGGAGGTCATTGTGAGGCCGATGAGGGAGGCTGCAAAAGTCGTCGACGAGAAAGAATATGTGAAAATTGTTGCCACAACGGCGGGTATTGTTACGCAGGTACAGGCCTTGCGTGGTACGGCGGTTGTGACGGCGGGGCAGACGGTGCTGGCGGGCGAGACGCTTATCGACGCCGTGGCTACAGGGCGCTATGCCGTACAGGGTGCGATACGCGCCATCGGCACCGTCCGGGCGCGGACATGGTACGAACTGACGGCGGAAGCGCCTGTAACGCAGAGTGTGAAAACATATACCGGTAAAGAAACCTCCCGCTGGGCACTGATATTTGGAAAAAACCGCATAAATTTTTATAGAGGTTGTAGTATTTGCCAAGCAAATTGTGATAAAATCATAAAAGAGCATAAACTGTCTATCGAAGGCGTATTTACCCTGCCGGTGACGCTGGTGCGGGAAATAACCCGTTCTTATAGCGTGGACAGCCAACCAACGCAGGGGACCCAAAATGAACTGGAATCGGCGCTGGAGAAGGAGCTTGCGCACCTCGTAGGCGATGACGGATCGGTGATCTCCAAAGATTGTACAGCCACAGAAACGGATGGACTGCTGCGTGTGACCCTACGCACCGAATGTGAACAGCAGATTGGAACGGCCGTACCGCTGACAGACGCGGAACTGGCAACCATTGAGAGTCAAATTTTAAATACGAAGGAATAAGATTCATGACGGAACGCAGCATACAGGTCGATCGGATGGAAAATATCATCAGCGTTTTCGGTTCCTTCGACCAAAACCTTCACATTATTGAGACAGAACTGGCCGTCGCAGTTACGGATCGGGACGACGTTCTGAAGATTACAGGCGACGTGGAAAACGTGATGGTCGCAGAGAAGGCCATCGAAGGACTTTTAAGCCTGGCGGCACGAGGGGAGACCATCGACGCACAGAATGTGCGCTATATTATCAAACTCGTCAAGGACGGGCAGGAGTCCAAAATCAACGACCTTGCGCGGGATGTGATCTGTGTCACCACAAAGGGCCGTCCAGTCAAGGCCAAGACCATTGGACAAAAAAATTACTGTAAGGCCATTCAAAATAATACCGTTACATTGGGCGTAGGCCCCGCTGGCACGGGAAAGACTTATCTGGCGGTGGCCTCGGCGGTCGCGGCGTTCCGGGATAAGCGCATCAACCGCATCGTGCTGACCCGTCCGGCCGTGGAGGCTGGGGAGCGCCTGGGCTTTTTGCCCGGCGATCTGCAAAGCAAGGTTGACCCGTATCTGCGGCCGCTGTACGATGCGCTGTTCGATATGCTGGGTACGGAGAACTACAATAAATACCTGGAGCGGGGCGAAATCGAAGTCGCACCGCTGGCTTATATGCGCGGCCGGACGCTGGATGACAGTTTCATCATTCTCGACGAGGCGCAGAACACCAGCCGCGAACAGATGAAAATGTTTCTCACCCGAATCGGCTTTGGATCTCATGTCGGTCATCACGGCGACATTACGCAGATCGATCTGCCGACGGACAAGACCTCCGGTCTCAAAGAAGCCATGCGGGTGCTGGACGGCATTGAGGACATAGCCATCTGCCGCCTGACCGGAGCGGATGTTGTGCGCCATGTGCTCGTACAAAAAATCATCGAAGCTTACGAAAAATACGAAAAGCCTGACACGCCGCCGGTAAAAAAAACCAAGTCGGTACGGCATGAGGAGAAAAGAAAATGACCCTTGACGAAGCCAAAACAGCCTTAGCGGCCCTGCAGAAAAGCCTTCACGCCTACACCCACGCCGCCGGCCTTTTGTACTATGACGGCGTTACCGGGGGGCCTAGCGGCGGTGCACGGGAGCGAGGCGAGACCTTTGCGTTTCTTTCCGGCGAGCTGTACAAGCTGTCCACCGGCGTACAGGCCGGCGAACTGCTGGACTTTCTGGACGAGAACAAACAGGAACTGACTCAGGCGGAGGCGCGGCAGACGGAGCTGATGCGCAAACAGCTTCGGGAGCTACGAAAAATCCCCATGGACGAATATGTGGCCTACCAGCAGCTTTGTAGCGAGTCAAGCGCCGTTTGGCACTCCGCCAAATCAAAAAACGATTGGCTAATGTGGCAGCCGTACCTGGAAAAAATTGTTGCGGCCCTGCGAAGATTTGCATCCCTGGTTGAACCGGACAAAGATCCCTATGACTATTGCCTCGATCAGTACGAGGAGGGCCTGACACAGCAGACCTGCGACAGTTTTTTCGCCGTACTGAAGGAAAAAATTGTGCCGCTCATCGGACGGGTGAAGGAAGCCGGTCAAGTACCGTACGATTTTTTGGCTGCGGAAGTTCCCACAGCAAAGCAGGAAGAACTCAGTCGCTGGCTCATGAGCCTCATCGGAATGGACCCCGCGTACAGCACGATTGCCACGACGGAACACCCGTTCACGACGAGCTTTTCCAAGCACGACGTACGCATTACCACGCATTATTACGAGCACGACTTTACCGCGAGCATGTTTTCCGTCATCCACGAGGGCGGACACGCTTTATATGAGCTGCACATCGGCGACGAACTGCAGGGAACGGTGCTGGCGGAAGGCTGTTCCATGGCCATCCACGAAAGTCAGAGCCGCTTCTATGAGAACATTCTGGGCCGCAGCCGCGCTTTCATCAGCTTTATATATCCAAAACTGGCGCAGATAAGTCCTGCCATCGCGGCGCACACGCCCGAGGAGGTGTACAAGGCCATCAACCGGGCCGAGCCATCTCTCATTCGCACGGAGGCGGACGAGCTGACCTATTGCCTGCATATCATGGTACGTTATGAGCTGGAAAAAACTCTGATGCACGGTGAGCTGGAAGTCAAGGACCTGCCGGCGAGGTGGGATACGCTGTACAAGGAATATCTTGGAGTAGATGTGCCGGACGACAGGCACGGGGTTCTTCAGGATTCTCACTGGTCGGACGGCGGCATCGGCTATTTCCCATCCTACGCACTGGGCAGCGCTTACGGCGCCCAACTGATCGGGCGCATGAAACGCGATGTGGATGTGGAAAGATGTCTGGCTTCCGGTGAATTCGCTCCCATTAACGCGTGGGAGACGGAACACATCTGGAAGTACGGCCGGCTCTACAAACCAGGCGAATTGCTGCAAAAGGCGTTGGGTGAGAGCTTTGACCCGACTTATTACACCAACTATCTGGAGAAGAAATTCTCCGAAATTTATGGATTATGAAGAAATTGAAACTAAGCCTGCGCTGTGAAAACGGCCAGAAATGCCTTCCAGAGCAGCGTTCACGTATCGAAAAGGCGGCGGGTGCCGTTCTGAAAGCAGAAAACGTGGAGGGACTGTGCGAGCTGTCCGTGCTGCTGACGGATGACGAGGGAATCCACGCCATCAATAAACAATTCCGCGATGTGGATCGTGCAACCGATGTGCTTTCTTTTCCCATGGGCGACGTAAACCCGGAAAATGGACGTCTCGTACTGGGTGATATGGTGCTGAACATAGACCGTGTGAAAGCCCAGGGCATTGAGTACGGCCATGGACCGGAGCACGAGCTAAGCTATCTGACTGTCCACAGCGTTTTGCACCTGCTGGGCTACGACCACATGGACGAGGGTCCGGAAAAAGCAAAAATGCGCGCGCGGGAAAAAGTCGTCATGGAAGCGCTGGGCGAGAATGAGTCGGCCACGACGAATCAGGAGAACAAATGATAACAAAAACCGCTATGATTACGATTGCAGGACGGCCCAATGTGGGCAAGTCCACGCTGACGAATACCCTTGTGGGTGAAAAGATTGCCATCGTCACACCCAAGCCGCAGACCACCAGAACCCGCATTCTTGCCGTCACAAGCCGGGGAGACACGCAGTTCGTATTTGCCGACACGCCTGGTTTCCACCGCGCCCGCACGAAACTGGGAAGCTATATGGACAACGTCGTGCGCCAGAGCGTGACGGACGTGGATGCGGTGGCGCTGCTCGTGGAGCCGTCGCCCGCCGTCGGTCCGCAGGAGAAGGAGCTCATCGCGCGCGTACGCGAAGCGGGAGTGCCTACCGTGCTTGTCATTAACAAAGTGGACACACTGGAGGACAAGCGGGCGCTTCTGCCGGTCATTGCCGCCTACAGCGCGACCTATGATTTTGCATCCATCGTGCCTATTTCCGCCCAAACCGGCGACGGCGTTGACGAATTGATGGACGAGCTTTCCAAGTTCGCCGAGGAAGGGCCGCAGCTGTTCCCGGACGACATGATCTCCGATCAGCCGGAAAAACAGATCTGCGCCGAAATTGTACGAGAAAAACTGCTGATGTGTTTAGAAGACGAAGTGCCTCACGGTACGGCGGTCGTAGTGACCCGGTTCGTGGAAAACGAAAAAGAGATAATTGAGATGGATGTGACCATCTACTGCGAAAAACAAAGTCATAAAGGAATTATCATCGGCAAAAAAGGCGCTATGTTGAAAAAAATCGGCGAGCTTGCCCGCACGGACATTGAAGCCTTCATGGGGACGAAAGTATTTTTGCAGACTTGGGTGAAGGTCAAGGAGAACTGGCGCGACTCGGATTCACTGTTGCGTAATTTTGGCTTTACGGAAGAGTAAATGAAATGCGCCCCGCCGGGTAAACTAATCCCTGCGGGGTGATACTATGAAACGCGAACTTTTTTGGCAGCTTTTTATGGACACCGGCGATCCAATGTGCTGGGTATTCTACCACTGCGGTAGGCCGTGACCGGGAGGTACATAGATGTTCGTCACGACAAAGGGACTTGTGCTGCGCGAGGCCCGCTATAAGGAAGCGGACCGCATTCTGACTATACTTACGATGGATCAGGGTAAACTGACTGTGCGGGCGAGAGGCGCGCTTCGCAAAGGAAGCCAGACAGCCGCCGCCTGTCAGACGCTCTGCTTTTCAGAATTTACTTTGTTCGGCAACCGCGGCAAGTGGGCGGTTAACGAGGCTTCCAGCGTGGAACAATTTCTGGGTCTGCGGGATGACCTTGCAAACCTTGCCCTGGGATTTTACTTCTCCGAATTGCTGGATACCGTATGCGCAGAAGAGGTGCCGGACCCGCAGGCTTTAAGTCTGGGACTGAATGCTCTGTATGCTTTGTCAAATCAACTGTGGACGCCGGAGCGGATCAAGGCCGTGTTCGAGTTGCGTTTTTTATGCGCCGAGGGCTTTGAGCCGGCGGTTGCGTCGTGCGGCGTATGCGGAAAAACGGAGATGACAGAGCCGATGTTTTCGCCGGATTCGGGCATGGTGCACTGCAGAGCTGGCGGCGGTTCCGCTTTCGGCGCGTCTTTGCCGTTGGATCGGGAAGCTCTGGATGCTTTGTGCTACATTGCTTCGGCGGAATCGAAAAAGATATTTTCTTTCACTGTGCCGGAGGAGTCCGAAAAAAAGCTGTGCCGCGTGTGCGAGACGTTTGCGCGCGTGCAGCTGGATAAAGTATTTCCATCACTGGAATATTGGAAAAGCGTAAAATAATGGAATTATACGAAAAATCCTTAAAAACAATTGAACTTCCTGCTGTGCTGGAACTGCTGGCGGAGAAAGCCGTGTCGGACGCGGCTAAGGAAAACGCCCGGGCGCTGCGCCCGTCTGCGGATGAGCGGGAAGTGAAGGAGCGGCTGTCGGAGACTACCGCTGCCAAAAAGATGATGGAGATCAAGGGCAGCCCTTCGTTTTCCGGGCTGAAGGACGTGCGGGCGAGCCTCGCACGAGCCGATATGGGCGGTATGCTCAACACGCGGGAACTGCTGGACATCGCCGGGGTTTTGTTCTGCGCCCGTTCGGCGGCTTCCTATGCTTCGGGACGGCTGGATCTGGGGCCGCTGCACCGGCTGTTTTCGTCGCTGGCAGCAAACCGCTTTCTCGAGGAAAAAATCACGACCTCCATCACCGGCGAGGAGGAGGTTGCGGATGCGGCAAGTACGACACTCGCGGATATCCGCCGGAAAATGCGCGCCGCCTCCGCCCGGGTCCGGGAAACCTTGCAGAAGATTATCTCGTCCCCGTCCTATTCCAAGAGCCTGCAGGAGCCGCTCATCAGCCAGCGGAGCGGGCGGTTCGTGGTGCCTGTGCGCGCCGACCATAAGAACGACGTGCCCGGCCTTGTCCACGATGTTTCCGGCAGCGGAGCGACTCTGTGGGTGGAGCCCATGGGAGCCGTGAAGGCCAACAACGAGCTGCGCGAGCTTGCGGCCAAGGAAAAAGAGGAAATTGAGCGCATTCTTTTGGAACTGAGCGCCGACTGCGCGTCAAGCCGCAATGAAATCACCCTCGATTTCAATGTCCTCACATCATTGGATCTGATTTTTGCCAAGGCGGAGCTGAGCTATCGGCTCAACTGCGGCGAACCGCTTTTGACGGAACATGAACTAATCCTTAAAAAAGCGCGCCATCCGCTGCTGCCGGCGGGGACGGCGGTGCCTATCGACGTGGAACTGGGCGAAACCTACGATACTCTCGTCATCACCGGGCCTAACACCGGCGGCAAAACGGTAACCCTTAAAACGCTGGGCCTGCTGTGCGCCATGGCCTGCTGCGGCTTGCATATTCCTGCGGCGGACGGCAGCGCCGTGCCGGTACTGAGCGAGATTCTGGCGGATATCGGCGACGAGCAGTCCATCGAACAGAACTTGTCCACTTTTTCCAGCCATATGGTGAATATCGTTGGCATCCTCAAAGAGTGCCATCCCGGAACAATGGTGCTGCTCGACGAGGTGGGAGCGGGCACCGACCCAACGGAGGGCGCGGCGCTCGCCATAGCCATCATCGAATATGCCCGCCAAGCGGGGGCTATCATCGCGGCGACCACGCACTACGCGGAGCTGAAGGTCTATGCCACAAACTCCGAAGGCGTGATGAATGCCTCCTGTGAATTCGACGTAGAGACACTGCGGCCGACCTATCGGCTGCTGGTTGGGATTCCCGGCAAGTCCAACGCCTTTGCCATCTCCAGCCGCCTGGGTCTGCTGGACGCCGTCATTGAGGATGCCAAACGCCGCCTTTCGGCGGAGACGACGGATTTTGAAAAGACCATCGAGCGTTTGGAGCAGCAGCGCATGGCCATGGAGCGGGAGACGGAGGAGCGTGAAAAAGCCAAGCTTGCCGCCGAAGAGGACGCGAGGCAAGCCGACCGCATGCGCCGGGAACTGGAGCTGCAGTTGGAAAAAGCCGAGCAGAAAGCGCGCCGGGAGGCTGAGAAAATCATCCAGGGAGCGCGCGAAGCGGCGGATGAGGCGTTTCGCGAGATTGACCGCGAAAAGTCTGCCGAGAATGAACAAGAGGATCATCAGAAGATCAACGAGGCGCGCACGCAGATGCGCCGTAAACTTAACGGGGCGGAAAGTGCCCTGCGCGCAGGGGATAAGGAAACCGAAGCCCCGCGGAAAAAATCCTCGCGCCCCATCCGGGCGGGAGACACAGTGGGGCTAATCTCCAGCGGCATCCGCGCGGTGGTGATCGGAATTAACTCCAACGGCAGTCTGTCGCTCCAGGCGGGCATCATGAAGGTGACGGCGGAGCCGGAAGATGTGACGCTTTTGGAAAACGTAAAGCCTGTGACCATCTCCGTATCTGCCGCGGCGGACACTGCGCTTCGGATGTCGGCAGTGCCGTCAGAACTGGATATCCGTGGTATGATGGCGGACGAGGCGGATTTGGCGGTTGAGCGTTACCTGGATGCTGCGGCCGTTGGGAAACTCAAAACCGTTACCATCATCCACGGCAAAGGTACGGGCGCCCTGCGGACGGCGGTGCAAAAGGTCCTTAAGAAAAACAGTCTTGTAAAAGATTACCGCCTCGGCCGTTATGGTGAGGGCGAGACGGGCGTTACTGTTGTGGAACTGAAATAAAAGAACCGGTTTGTCCATGGGTTTCCTGTGCATTTTTCCAAAATGTTAAAAACCGTTTGCTAATGGTGAAAAAATTTGTTAAAATGTGCATAGAATATAATATAAATAGGGGGAGCGGGAAAATATGGTCATACGCGAGGTCACGATCAATAATCAAGTCGGACTGCATGCAAGACCCGCTACGTTCTTCATCCAGAAAGCGAATGAATTTAAATCCAGCATCTGGATTGAAAAGGACGAGCGCCGCGTGAACGCCAAGAGTCTTCTGGGCGTTCTGAGCCTTGGCATTGTCAAAGGCACCAGCATCAACATCATTGCTGAGGGCGTGGATGAGGAACAGGCCATTGACACTCTTTCGGAGCTCATCAACTCGGGCTTCACCGAATAAACTACACACAACGCAAAAGGGCGCGCTACGGCACGCCCTTTTGCGCTATCTGAACGGCCATGGATAAAATCGAAGAACTTAGAGGAAAAGCGAATAAGCTGCCATTATTACCGGGCGTTTACATCATGCGCGACGCGACCGGCGAGGTCATCTATGTCGGCAAGGCCAAGGCACTGAAAAACCGTGTGACCAGCTATTTTCGGGGTGAACACCTGCCGAAGGTTACGGCAATGGTCAGCCATGTGGAAGACTTCTCTGTGATTCTGGCATCCTCGGAATTTGAGGCGCTGATTCTCGAGAACAGTCTTATCAAACGCTACCAACCGCACTACAACATCCTCCTGCGGGATGACAAGACCTATCCCTTTTTGCGTCTGGATACAAGAGAGGTATACCCGACCTTCTCTATCGTAAACTATATGAAGAACGACGGCGCGCGTTATTTCGGACCCTACGGAGGCCGGGGAACGGCCAAAAGTATTATTGACACCGTTGGTAAGGCACTCAAGCTTCCGTCCTGCACGCGGAAATTTCCGCGTGACATCGGCAAGGAAAGACCCTGCCTCAATCAGCAGCTGGGATTGTGCGCGGGGTGGTGCTCAGGAACACCGGACGCTGCGGAATACCAAAGGACCATGTCACAGGCGGTGCGTATCCTGGATGGAGATACCAAGGGCCTTCTGGCCGATCTTGAGGAACAGATGTACGCGGCATCAGACCAGTTGGAATTTGAGCTTGCTGCGAAGATACGCGACCGCATTGCCGCCGTCAGCGATGTCTCCAACCGCCAGACCGTCATCAAGGCCGTGCGCGCGGACACGGATGCTGTGGGCTTTTACCGGGGAGCAAAGACGGCCTTTGTTGTATTGCACTATACGGACGGGGATCTGGCGGGCAAGGAATTCGAATTGATGCCAGAGCCTTTGGAGGATGACGCCGCAGCGGTATCGGCGCTCGTGCGGCAGTATTATGCCAGGCGCGGCGCATGGCCCAAGACCGTACTGCTGCCCGTGGAGCTCGAAGATGCCGAATCGCTGGAGCGGATGCTCTCGGAGGCCGCGGGCCGGCGTGTGGAATTGCTCGTGCCCCAACGCGGACCGAAAATGGAGCTTTTGGATGCCGCCGCGCGCAACGCGAAGGAAGAGAGTATCCGGGCGGCGACGCTTGCGGAGCGGCGCTCCAAGACGCTTGAGTGGTTGCAAAAAACTCTGGGGCTTGAAAATTTCCCTGCGCGTATCGAAGCATTCGATATCTCCAACACCGGCGATTTTGGCATTGTGGCCGCCATGACTGTATTTTCGGACGGAAAGCCTCTCAAAAGGGCCTACCGTAAGTTCCACATGAAAGAGGTCGTCACGCAGGACGACTTTGCCAGCATGCACGAAGCGGTGTCGAGGCGGATGCGTCATTACGCCGAGGGCGATGAAAAATTTGCGCCCCTGCCGGATCTACTTCTCATCGACGGCGGTGCCGGGCAGGTTTCCGCTGCCCTGACGGCTATGCACGAACAGGGAATTGAGCTTCCAGTTTTCGGTATGGTGAAGGACGGCCGTCACCGTACCCGCGCCCTGACCAGCGCTGGCGGGGAGGAGATCGGCATCCAGGCCAATCCCGCCGTTTTTGCCCTCGTAGGCAGCATCCAGGAGGAAACTCACCGCTTTGCCATCGAATACCACCGCTCTCTGCGCGATGGCAGTATCGCCTCGGAGTTGGACGGCATATCCGGCGTCGGGGCGAAGCGGAAAAGTGAATTGCTGAAGGCTTTTAAGTCCATAAAAGCCATCCAAGAGGCAAAAGAAGAGACCCTGGCCGCCGTGGTGCCGAAGAACACGGCCCACGCAGTATATGAACATTTCCATACGCAGGAATAGAACGGCATACACCAACTCGAAATAAGGAGAACCAACGATATGAGAGTTATCACTGGAACGGCACGCGGCCGCAGGCTTGCAGAGCCGAAAGATATGTCCATCCGCCCCACCACTGACCAAGTGAAGGAGGCGCTGTTTTCCATCGTACAGTTTGACGTCCCGGGTAGGCGCGTGCTGGATCTGTTTGCCGGAACAGGGCAGCTGGGGATTGAGGCCCTCAGCCGGGGGGCGGGGGAGTGCGTGTTTGTGGATCAAGATTCCGCAGCGCTGGAACTTGTGCGTAAAAATCTGGATACCTGCGGCTTTACGGCACAAGCAGTACGATCCGATGCGCTGACATATTTATCTCGCTGCGGCTGCGGCAAATTCGACTTGGTTTTTGTCGATCCGCCTTATCACGCCGGCCTTTACGATGATGTTCTTGGGACGCTATTTGGATTTGACATATTGTCCGTTGGTGGTATAATAATGATCGAAAGTATGCGCGGCACCGTTTTGCCGGAGGCACCTGTCCCTTATGTGCGGGGCAGAGATTATGCCTACGGTAAGGTGGCGCTTACGCGATATTCAAGAGGCAGCGACAAATGAAAACAGCGATTTATCCCGGCAGTTTCGACCCGATTACTTTGGGCCACCTGAACATAGCGCGCCGCGCGTCACTGATTTTTGACCGCGTTGTGGTAGTTGTGATGACGAACCGGGAGAAAACACCGCTGTTTACAATACCCGAACGAATTGAGATGGTCCGGAAAGTTACGGATCGCTTTCCCAACGTGACAGTCGCTACGACAGACCTACTGCTTGCGGAATATGCCAAGAGCTACGAAGATCCCGTGATTGTCAAGGGGCTGCGTGCGGTAACAGATTTTGAGTATGAGTTTCAGATCGCGCTCATCAACAAAAAAATGAACCCGAATCTCGAAACTGTTTTTCTCACCGCATGCGAGAAGTATACTTTTCTTTCTTCTACCGCCGTCAAAGAGATGGCGGTCTATGGTGCCGACCTGGGAGAATTCGTGCCAAAGGAAATTATAGAAGATGTGAAAGAAAAGACGAAAAATATGAGGAGGCAGGCGCAGCAATGAGCGAAAACAACGGAATTCTTGAGCTGATTGAAATGCTCTACACAATGATTTCCGAGGCTTGGGGCGTACCTCTCGGCAATGACAAATGCCTTGTGGACCGGGACAAGGTATTGGATCTGATTGAGGAAATCAAGGCCCAATTGCCCGCCGAAATGGCGGAAGCAAAGCGTCTTGTTTCCGCCAGAGACGAATTCATTTCAAACGCAAAACGCGAAGCGGAATCGGTCCGCAAAATGGCGGAGGAGCGCAGCCGCAAGATGGTGGAGGAGCAGGAGGTCGCCCGGCAGGCGAAGGCCAAGGCCGACGAGCTGATTGCAAACGCGGAAAACAAGTCCCGCGAACTTCGCCGCGTCGCCAACGAATACGTAGATGAAGCCCTCCGCGGAGCGGAAGAATCCGTTGCCGCAGCACTCGAAGTCGTACAACAGTCCCGTGCCCGCTTCCGCAGCCCAGCCGTCAACATCGGCGGGACGCAGCCTCAGCAACCACAGGCTCAGCCTCAGCAACCCGTAAAGGCCACTCAGACGCAAAAAGTCCCACAGCCACTACCGGATCAGCAGGCAGAATAAAACCGTCTGTCTTACATACAGAAGAACACTCGGAGCCGGATTTTATCCGGCTCCGGTTTTTTATAAAAATTTTACACAAGATATGGATGCTTGGATGATTATGATGGCGGTTAGCCACAATTTATTGTACCCTCCCCCCGTTATGGTTAATTAACAGGAAAAATATGTCTTGCAATTTGAAAAAGTCAAAATTATAATGAAACCATGATGTGGGGCAAAGTGGGGCAAAGTGAAAATAATTCCCACAGGAGTGACGGAGGTAGGTCGCATGACAGGCGAATATCAGCAGACGCTGGATTCCAAAGGGCGGCTATTTATCCCCGCACGGCTGCGGGAGGAGCTCGGCGACGAGTTTTATGTGACCCTATCCATGGATAAGTGCTTATATGCATACTCGGCGGAAAACTGGAAAATTTTTTCCGACAAAGTCGATTCCATGCCCTATGTGAAGCAGCGCGCCATGCGTCCCCTGTATGCGTTTGCCGCAAAGTGCGAGCTGGATGCCCAAGGGCGAATTTTGCTGCCGCAAGGCTTGCGCGAACGTGTCGGCCTGACAAAAAATGTAACCGTTCTGGGAGCGAACAACCATGCGGAGTTTTGGGACAGCGACGTGTGGGCCGCGATCCGCGACGGGGAGGCCTCCAGCGAGAACATTGCGGCGGTCATGCAGGAGTTGGATTTTTAATGGAGCATATCAGTGTCCTACTTGCGGAATGCATTGAATATCTAAACATCCGGCCTGATGGTATCTATGTCGATGGTACGCTGGGGCTCGGTGGGCATTCGGAAGCAATTCTGGAAAAATTGCCATGCGGTCGACTGATCGGAATTGACCGGGACGAAAAAGCCCTTGCTTTCGCCGGTGAGCGTCTCAAACGCTTTGGCGATCACGTTACGCTTGTAAAAGGAAATTTTGCCGACATCGAAGATATTCTCACCTCTTTGAACATCGAAAAGGTGAACGGCATGCTGTTCGATTTGGGCGTGTCCTCGCCCCAGCTGGATGATACATCCCGCGGTTTTTCCTATAATAAAGATGCGCCGCTGGACATGCGGATGGACGGCTCGGCGGCTCTCACCGCCTATGAAGTGGTCAATACTTGGCCGGAGGAGGAACTCCGGCGCATTCTGTGGCAGTATGGTGAGGAACGCTATTCCAGCCGTATTGCGGCAGCCATTGTGTCTTATCGTTCGAAGAGAAAGATACAATCCACCGGCGAATTGGTAGAGATCATCCGGGGGGCAATGCCCCCACCTGCCCTTCGGGAAAAGCAACATCCCGCCAAACGCAGCTTTCAGGCAATTCGCATCGCCGTAAACGACGAGCTTGGCAGCCTGGAGCGCATGCTGCAGCAAGCCGAAAACAGACTTGCACCCGGAGGGCGTCTTTTGGTGATAAGTTTTCAATCTCTAGAGGACAGAATGGTCAAGCAGGCTATTCACGCACGGGAGAATGGGTGTACATGCCCAAGGGATTTTCCGATATGCGTGTGCGGCTTTGTACAGACAATGAAAAGTGTGACAAAAAAACCGGTTATCCCATCCCAGGAGGAAGTGGAGGCAAACCCGAGAGCGCGCAGCGCTCACCTGAGAATTGCGGAGAGAATTTGAAATGACAGAGACCCGAACTTTCAAAAGTTATAATTTTATAACCGGCGATGTGGAAAGTACGTTTGCCTACGACTTTGTCGGCGGAAAGACCCTGCGCCCGAGGCGTACTGCCGTCCCCAAGAAAAAAAACGCAGGAGCCTTTGATTGGACATGGGAGAAAACAGCTGAGAGAAGGATTCCTGCCGTACGCAGGCGACAGGCGGTGGCGCCTTTTACCGTTGCGGGCTACATCTGTGCGGCTGTACTGCTGGTGCTGATGCTGCTGGCAAGGATTCAGCTGACGGCTATTTCTGATTCTGCCGCGGCTCTGGAGACGCAGATTGCAGAGCTGAACACGGGAAATGATAAGCTCACCATGGAATATGAGTCTGCATTTAATCTGGCCGAGGTGGAAGAATATGCGACCGACAAACTTGGAATGCAGAAACCTCGGGAAGATCAGATCCATTATCTCACCGGAATGTCCGACGAAGAAAAGGCTGTCGTATTGACGCCCGCAAAAACAGATATGTTCTCATTGGGACTAAAGGAACTTATGGAGTCGCTTCAGGAATATTTTAACTGACATGGATGATATACTGTTCATGACAGAGACAAGCCGAAGTGTTTGGTTCCAAAGGAGAGCACCATGGCAAACAATCACCGGGCCAATGAGCCTATTTCACCCAACCGAATGATGATCCGCCGCACACTTTTTCTCCTGATAGTGTGCGGCATAGTTGCATTTATAGTACTGGCATTTCGATTGTTTCAAATCCAAATCCTAAATCATGAAAAATACGAGACGGCTGCCGTGGAGCAGCAGGTGCGCCAAACCACCGTGGCTGCCCGGAGAGGTACAATCTTTGACCGAAACCAAAATATACTGGCCATGTCAGCTACGGTTAGCACCATCTATATCAGCCCCGCAGAAATCAGCATGTATGATGAAGATCCAGAACTCATTGCCCGCGGGCTGTCGGAAATTCTGGGCGTGAGCTATGATAAAATATTGGAAAAAACGAAGAATACCTCCAGCTGGTATTCTACCGTTGCGGTGAAGGTCGAGGACGACGTGGCGGAAAAAGTGCGCGCTTTTAAGGAGCAATATAACCTCAAGGGTGTGAAGATCGAGGAGGCCACAAAGCGCTATTACCCTTATTCGAGCCTTGCCTGTCATGTGATCGGTTTCGTGGGGACGGACGATTACGGCCTATCCGGTCTCGAATATACCTACAACGGCATTCTGTCAGGAACCAATGGACGCATCGTACGTGCCACCAATGCGAACGGCACAGATATGCTTTTTACGAATTTTGAGGATTATTACGATGCCAAAGACGGGCAGTCTGTTGTGTTGACCATTGATGCCACCATACAGTATTACCTGGAAAAATACATATCCCTCGCGATGAAGGACTACGACGTGCAAAACGGCGCGGCGGGCATCGTCATGGACGTGAACACCGGAGAAATCTTGGCTATGGCCTCCGTAGGAGGCTTTGACCTCAACAATTATCAGGCCGTAAGCGACGGGGCAAAGGCCCAGATTGACGCCGAAACGGATAAAACCGTCAAGTCTCAGATGCTTTCTGCGGCACAGACCCTTCAGTGGCGTAACAAAGCCGTTTCCGATACCTATGAGCCCGGTTCCACCTTTAAAATAATCACCCTAGCCATGGCGCTGGAAGAGGGCGTCGTGAATCTTGATTCAACCTTTTATTGCGGCGGTCGTCAGCCGGTGCTCGGCCGCAGCAAGCCTGTAAATTGCTGGAAATCCGGGGGCCACGGTTCCGAAACACTGACGCAGGCGGTAATGAACTCCTGCAACGTCGCTTTCGTTCAGATTGGCCTGAGGGTGGGGGAGGAAAATTTCTATAAATACGCCAAGGCTTTCGGCTTCTTCGATAAGACGGGCATCGATCTGCCCGGCGAATCCAATGGCATCTGGTGGCCTGAGGATGTGTTTTTCGACAAGGAAAACCTTTCTCAGCTGGCGGCAGCCTCCTTTGGACAGACTTTTACCATCACGCCCATCCAGCTCCTCACGGCGGTCAGCGCCGTTGCAAACGGCGGAACCCTTATGCAGCCGCATTTTGTAAAACAGATTTTGGATCAGAATGGGAACGTCGTCAGTCAGACAACTCCTACTGCGGTACGCCAGGTTATCAGTTCCGAAACGAGCAAGACCTGCTGCGAGATCCTGGAGCAAGTCGTTGCAGGCGGCACCGGGAAAAATGCCTATGTGGCGGGCTACCGAATCGCGGGCAAAACCGGTACCTCCGAAAAAGTTAACCTGGAGACGCAGACGGGTGAAAAACAGTACTTTGTCTCTTTCATCGGGTTTGCTCCCGCGGACGATCCGCAGATCGCCGTTCTCGTGATCCTTGATACCCCTTCAAACTCCAGCGGCATTTATATTTCCGGCGGTCAGATGGCTGCCCCCGTAGTGGGAAATATCTTAGGTTCCGTACTGCCGTATTTGGGCGTAAAACCAATATATACCGACGACGAGGAAAAAGTCGTGGACAAAACGGTGCCGAATCTCAAGGGCCTTTCCCTCGCCGAAGCGCAGGAAATGTTGAACGGCGAAGGACTTTCATACCGCACGTCCGGTTCCGGCACCGTGGTGACCGGCCAGATGCCCGCCGCCGATGCCGTTGTGGCCGCCGGCAGCCAGATCATTTTGTACTGCGGCGAGGAACCGGTCACCGGAACGACAACAGTGCCGGATCTGACCGGTAAGAGCTATCAGGAGGCACGGGATACAATGGCGGCGCGTGGCCTGTATCTGCGGGAAGAAGGCTCGATTCTGCCCGGCGAGACGGTGACCGTTATCAAACAGGATGCACAGGCTGGTTCGGAGCTGGAAAAAGGTTCCGTTGTGGCCGTTGTTCTTTCAGATTCCAGCAACTTAGGAAGGTACTGACATGAAATTAAAAGATTTACTGACAGACATTGAAGTTACGGCACTGACGGCCGACCCGGAAACGGAAATTCACGACATCCGTTATGACTCCCGCGCCGTGGAAAAGGGCGACCTTTTTGTGGCAGTGGAGGGCTTCAAATCGGATGGACATGCCTTTATTGCCAAGGCTATGGAAAAAGGAGCCGCGGCGGTATTGTGCTCAAGAATACCGGCCGACAGGACGCCGTATGTTCTCACGCCGGATACCCGCAAAGGCCTTGCGCTGGTGTCGGCCGCGTATTTCGGCCATCCGTCGGAGCGTATGACTATGATCGGCGTCACCGGGACAAACGGAAAGACGACTTCGACGACCCTGATTCAACACATGCTGGAGAACTGCCTCAGTCAAAAGGTCGGACTTATCGGAACCATCGAAAACGCCATAGGAAGCGAAAAAATCCCCTCTGAGCGCACGACACCGGAATCCTACGACCTGCAGAAGCTGCTGCGCCGCATGGCGGATGCAGGTTGCTCCTACTGCGTGATGGAGGTCTCCAGTCACGCGCTCGTCTTGGAGCGGGTGGCCGGAATCCGGTTTAAGGCGGGCCTTTTTACAAACCTCACGCAGGACCATCTCGACTTCCATGGTACGATGGAAGCGTATGCCGAGGCCAAGGCCATGCTGTTTTCCCGCTGCGACATGGCGGCGGTGAACCTGGACGACCCCTGGGCCGGCTTTATGGCGGCGAGGGCGAATTGCCCGGTAATTACCTATTCCTCGTCCAGGAACGAAGCGGACGTGGTTGCCAAAGACATTCGCCTGTCGGCTTCCGGGGTGAGGTTTTGCGTGATGGCCGGACCTGAAATCTCGAACATTCGGCTGGGTATCCCCGGTAGATTCTCCGTGTCAAATGCGCTCACAGTCATTGCCTGTGGTCGCATGCTGGGTATTCCGCTTGCGAATATGGCTGACGCTCTTTCAGTTGCTAAAGGGGTCAAGGGCAGGGTGGAAATTGTGCCGACAGGGCTGGACTGCACAGTGGTCATCGATTATGCGCATACGCCGGACGCACTGGAAAAGGTACTCAAAACCATGCGCGAAGTTTCGTCGGGACGGCTGGTGGCAGTGTTCGGCTGCGGTGGCGATCGGGACAAGACCAAGCGTCCCATCATGGGCCGCATTGTCGCACAGAATGCGGATTTTTGCGTCGTGACAAGCGATAACCCGCGCTCCGAGGACCCGAACACGATCATTGTGGATATTTTGGAAGGCATGAAGGGAAGCCGCACGCCCAGGCAAGTTATTCCAAATCGCCCGGAAGCAATCTGTTGGGCCTTGGATAATCACCACCCCGGTGATATAATCCTCCTTGCAGGCAAAGGCCACGAGACCTATCAGGAGATCAACGGTGTGAAAAATCACATGGACGAGCGTGAGATTGTGGCAGAACATCTGAGAACAACAGGAAGTGCTGAAGCATGACGATAAGGTTAATACTTGGATTTTTGATTTCCTTTGCGGCGGCAATCCTGATGGGCCGATTTTATGTGCCCTGGCTGAGGAAAATCAAAGCGGGGCAGGAAATCAGAGAGGTCGGACCCAACTGGCATAAGAGCAAAGCGGGAACGCCCACGATGGGCGGCGTCATGTTTATCGTCGCCGTGACGGCGGCTGTATTTACCGCTGGATTCTTTGCAATTGAGAATGGTGAACTCGGCGGAGTGTATGTGTTGGTGTTCTCTCTGTTCTATGGTGCCATTGGTTTTCTGGACGATTATGAAAAACTCAGAAAGAAGCAAAATCTGGGCCTATCCGCGCGGGCGAAGTTCCTGCTGCAGCTTGTGGCAGCCATCGCGCTTCTGTTTCTGCTGCGCTTGGAGGGATATTTGACACCCGACCTATATATTCCGTTCTGGAACGTGACCGTGACGATGCCGGAATGGTTGTATTTCGCGCTGGCCGCTTTTATCATTGTGGGTACGGTCAATGGAGTGAATATCACCGACGGTATAGACGGTCTAGCGGCCGGTGTCTCCATCCCGGTGTTTTTGTGCTATACGGCCGTGGCTTTTTTCTGGGGCTCGCAGTACGGATCGCTTGCGGTATTCGCGGCGGGTATGACCGGCGGTCTGCTCGGCTTTTCTGTTCTATAAACTACAACCCAGCCAAGTGCTTCATGGGCGACACGGGGAGCCTGTTTCTGGGAGGCGCCGTATGCGGCATGGCCTTTGGATTGAATATGCCGCTCATACTGCTCCCACTCGGTATCATATATATAATTGAGACCCTGTCCGACATTATACAGGTAAGCTACTTCAAACTGACGCACGGCAAGCGTGTTTTCAAAATGGCGCCGTTCCATCACCATCTGGAAATGGGCGGCTGGTCCGGACGCAAATGGACAGAAAAGCAGATATTTTCCCTCTTCAGCGGAATATCCCTAATTTTTGCGGTCATTTCGTTCTTTTCCTGCATCAACCGCTATTCGTTCTGAAGCCGGCGCAGCGGACTGCGTAAGGAGGCGAGTGCGTGATTCAAAATCAACAAAACACCGTGGAGTATGACAGTGCGCGCCTCAGTGATTATACGATGGAGAGCACCGAGCGCGGCCCGGTGGATTTGCCGTTTCTGCTGATGCTGATGCTGATATTGGCCATCGGCGTTATCATGGTGCTCTCGGCTAGTTACGCGAGAGCATATTATGACGTAGATAATGAGACCGGTGGCAATGCGACTTACTATTTTGTACGGCAATGCTTGTTCGCTCTTTGTGGTGTGGGAGTTATGCTTATTTGTTCGCGGTTTCCCATGAGCTTTTACCGGCGCATATCCGCGCTTGTGATGATTGTAGCGGTGGGTACTCTGGCGTTGGTCCCGCTTATCGGATCGTCAGCTGGCGGCGCAAAGAGATGGATTGACCTTGGATTTACCACTTTCCAGCCTTCGGAGATTGCAAAGATCGGCATCATTATGTACTTTTCTGCTATGATGTGTCGATACAAGGATAAAATGCGTACCTTCCGGTACGGAATCCTGCCGTTTGCAGCTGTTCTGGTGCTGATCTTCGGTCTGCTGGTGCTCGAACCGCATATTTCCGCCATCGTCATCATCCTGATGATAGGCATGACGATGCTGTTCGTGGGCGGGGTACCGATCCGCTGGTTTCTGCTGGGAGGCACGGTCGCAGCCGGCGGCTTTTTTGTAGCGTATGAGTTTTTCGACTATGTAAAGGATCGTATTTCCGCTTGGCTTGACCCATTTGCCGACGCCTCAGATACTGGCTGGCAGATCGTCCAAAGCCTGTACTCCATTGGCTCCGGCGGCCTTCTGGGCCTTGGGCTCGGGAATTCCCGACAGAAGTATCTATATCTTCCGGAGGAGCACAACGATTTCATTTTCTCCGTAGCCTGCGAAGAACTGGGCTACATAGGCGCAATCCTTATTCTGGCTTTGTTTGCCCTGCTCATCATCCGGGGATATTGGCTTGCCATGCATGCGCGGGATAAATACAGCCTGCTGGTCGGCACCGGACTCACTACGCTTCTGGCTCTTCAGGTGATCCTGAATGTGGCCGTCTGCACAAATACTGTCCCCTGTACGGGTATCTCGCTGCCCCTTTTCAGTTATGGCGGCACGGCTCTGCTGCTACAAATGGCGGAGATGGGCATTATATTGTCCTTATCACGGGACATACCGGAGAAGAAATAGATAGAATGTCTTTCGTTTGGAGTTGAAAGTTTTGCGTTTTTTATTTACGTGTGGCGGTACCGCCGGACATATTAATCCTGCTTTGGGCGTCGCAGGACGCATCCGACAACTGATGCCGGATGCGGAATTTCTTTTTGTGGGCGCAAAGGGAAATATGGAGACGGAGTTGGTACCGAGAGAAGGATATGAACTTAAAACAGTAAGGATCGAGGGATTTCAGCGCAGTTTTCGGCCGAAAATGATTCTGAAAAACTTCTGTACAGCGTTTCTTTTGGTATCGTCCGTTGCAGAAGCGAAAGTGATCCTGCGCGAATTCCAACCCGACGTTGCGGTGGGAACCGGCGGCTATGTATGCTATCCTGTTTTAACGGCTGCGTCCGCCATGCACATACCTACGGCCGTACACGAATCCAACGCCGTGCCCGGCCTGACCACGCGGAAGCTGGAAGGACATGTGGACCGTGTCATGGTGGGCTTTGAATCGAGTCGGGAGTATTACCGGCATGCCGATAAGGTGACGGTCACGGGGACACCTGTGCGTGTGGATTTCGGGCGGGAAAATCGTGAGACGGCCCGCAGCAAGTTGGGCGTGGGTCCGGACGAGCCTATGGTGCTGGCAATGTTCGGCTCCCTGGGGGCCGGGTATATGGATGACATCATGACCGCGCTGATTGGGAAGATGGGGAAAAACCCGCCGTTTCGTCTCGTATGGGCTACGGGCAAGCAGTATTATCCAAAAGTTCGTGCAGCAATGAATGCGATGGGGGTCAATTCCGACCGCATCGACGTGCGGGAATACATCTATGACATGCCTCGCCAGATGACGGCCGCCGATGTCATCATCTGCCGCAGCGGCGCATCCACGATCAGTGAGCTGACTTATCTGGGCAAGCCTGCCATCATCGTCCCAAGTCCCAACGTAGTCAATCACCATCAGGAGAAAAATGCGGATGTGCTCGCCCGCGCGGGTGCTGCCAAAGTATTGCTGGAAGGACATTTTGGCGTTGACGAAATGTATGCCGGTATCCGCGGATTGCTGGCCGATCCCACGGTGAGGGAAAACATGGCGCTGGCATCTTGTCGTTTGGGTGTCGCCGATGCCACCGACCGTATTACCTCGCTGATAATGGGCCTTGCGGAAAATTCCAAAATGGGATAAAATACAACGACTTTGCTCCTGCGCGAATTATTTCTCAAGCAAAAAGAAGCACATTGGCGTCTTCCACGCATAGTATGATTTGATTCCACTATGCCGGAGGAAAAGCTATGAGCAAATGGCGTATACATGGCGAGAATCGCCTGGAGGGGAGCCTGACGGTCCAGGGAGCGAAAAACGCTGTCCTGCCGATTTTGGCCGCGACTATCCTCACAGGCTGTGAGACGGAGCTGACAAACTGCCCCGATCTGCGGGATGTGGAGGCCTCACTCAATATCCTGCGGTATTTAGGCTGCAAGGTCGACCGGGAAGAGGACGTCATCCGGGTGGATTCACGTTCCGTTACGGCCAGCGGCATCCCGCACGATTTGATGCGTGAGATGCGATCATCGGTGATTTTTTTGGGGGCGATATTGGGCCGCTGTGGAGAGGCGTCACTTTCCATGCCCGGAGGCTGTGAATTGGGCCCCCGTCCCATCGACCTGCATATAGAGGCCATGCGGAATCTTGGTGCGGAGGTGCTGGAGGAGTCGGGAGACATTATCTGTCATGCGGCTCGGCTTACCGGCGGTTACATACACTTGGCACTGCCGAGTGTGGGAGCAACCGAAAATGCCATGATTGCTGCCTGCGCGGCTGATGGCGAAACAACCATTACAAATGCCGCCCGTGAGCCGGAGATTGAGGATCTTCAGGAATTCCTGCGAGCCCTGGGCGCGGATATTACCGGTGCGGGCACGATGGAAATCCATGTGCATGGCTTTACACCAAATGCGCATGTGGGTCATCGGGTCATGCCGGACCGGATTGCTGCCTCCACCATTCTGTGCGCCTGCGCGGCTGCCGGCGGGGACATGGAGCTGCGGGGTGTGATACCGGAACATTTTGCTACGGTGACGGAAGCTTTGCGGGACATGGGCTGCCGCACGATTGAGACTTCCCACTCTGTGCGTTTGATTGCCGACGGACGGTTGCAGGCCGGAAAACCGATTATTACGCGGCCCTATCCCGGCTTTGCCACAGACGCTCAGCCGCTTATGATGGCCGCATGCCTCAAGGCGAGAGGAACAACCATTTTTGTGGAAAACATATTTCACAGCCGATTCCGCCAGGTTGACGAACTCAAACGCCTTGGTGCGAACATCCGGACGGAGGGCAGCGTGGCCATTGTGAACGGCGTGGAACGCTTGGTTGCTGCACCCGTGCTAGCGGAGGATCTGCGGGGCGGAGCGGCACTGGTGATCGCCGGACTTTCAGCGGAGGGTGAGACAATAGTAACAGATCCCGGCCACATCGAACGGGGTTATGAACGCTTGGACGCGTCGTTGCGTGAACTTGGTGCACAAATAGAAAAAAGCGAGAATTGAGGGAGAGTTTTGGTGACGAACGACAGATACGGGGCGCCCCGCAGAAAGAAAAAGAAGAACACGCTATACGCCCCCCTGGCGTTCATTCTTGTATGCGTGGCCGTAGCTTTCGGCATAGGCGTATTTTTTCGCGTGCAGACGATCAAGGTCGTGGGTGCCACGAGCTACACGGACGAGCAGATCATCAATACCTCCGGTATAGAACTAGGGGACAATCTGTTTTTTATTAATCGGTTTAAGGCATCCAGCAACATATTTTCCAAACTTCCGTTTGTAGAATCAGCTACCATCGAACGGAGTTTTCCCAACTCTATTACCATCACCATTGTGGAGAACTACGCCGTGGCTTATGTGGACTGGAAGGGACAGGACTGGATGATCACTACCACGTGCAAGCTACTTGGAACAGGGACAGGCAAGGATCTTACCGGCCTGATTCAGATAACCAACCTCACGCCGGAATCACCCTCATCGGGGGCAGTTCTGGCGGTCGCACAAGAGGATAGCCTGAAACTTGCTTATTTGCAGGTGCTTCTGCCGGCTATGCAGGCGCAGGGGCTTATTGGAAACGTCAGCGTTCTGGATCTGGGAAACGTCGCAGACCCGACATTCCGCTATCTTGACCGCTTTACCGTTCAGATGGGACCCAACGCAGATACGGAGTATAAACTTCGCATGTTGCTGGGGGCAGTGAAACAAATGACGAACGATGCAACGGGCAATATTGACCTGTCCGGCGGCACGACGGTCTACGTCAGCCCAGATTGAAATGAAATGTTAAATTTTTTGCAGTATCTGGACATAATTGATGGAAATAGGCTATTGACCTTCGGAATTAATCGTAATAAAATATAAAGATAATATGGTATATAGTGCCCGGATAAAATACATGGGAGGCTATTTAATATGGCAACAGCAGCAAATTCAGTAGAGACTGGCCCTGAGAACGTTGTGACCCTCAAAGTCGTCGGCATCGGCGGCGCGGGCAATAACGTTGTTAACAGAATGGTTAGTTCCGGCACCAACGGTGTCGAATTCATTGCAGTAAATACGGACAAGCAGGCCTTGTCCATGTCCACCGCGGATCAGAAAATTCAGATCGGCGAAAAACTCACCCATGGTCAGGGTGCAGGAAGCGACCCATCGGTTGGTTCCAAAGCTGCGGAAGAAAGCCGCAATGAGCTGGCCAAGTGCATGGAAGATTCGGACATGGTGTTTATCACGGCCGGCATGGGCGGCGGCACCGGCACAGGCGCTGGACCCATCGTGGCGGATATTGCCCGCGAGGCGGGAATCCTGACCGTCGGCGTTGTCACGAAACCGTTTGGCTTCGAAGGCAAAAAGCGCATGACGCAGGCCATGAGCGGCATTAACGAGTTGCTCGGAAAAGTCGACAGCCTTCTTGTCATCCCGAACGACCGCCTGAAGTTTGCGACCGATCAGAAGGTGACTTTTGCAAATGCCTTCGAGATTGCCGATGAAGTGCTGCACGAGGCTGTCACAAGCATTTCCAATCTCATTAAAAACACCGGCTTTATCAATCTCGATTTTGCAGATGTGTGCACCATCATGCGCAATGCGGGCTATGCCCACATGGGCGTGGGTCACGCCGTCGGAAAGGGCAAGGCGGAAGATGCCGCGCAGATGGCGATTTCCAGCCCGCTCATGGAGACTTCCATCAACGGCGCACATGGCGTACTGATTAACATCACTGGCTCCGAGGACATGGGGTTGGAGGACGTGGAGACTGCTGCCAGCCTGGTTCAACAGGCCGCCCATCCCGATGCCAATATCATCTTCGGCGCCTCCTTTGACAATACCATGGACGATGAGATCCGCGTTATCGTCATTGCCACCGGTTTTGACAACGACAGCGTCACCGCCAAGGCCATCGGCGCCAAAACGCCCGCCACGGCCGCGGCCACGGCTCCTGCCGCAGGCGAAAAAAAGGAAAACCTGTTTACCCAGGCGTCCGAGCTTGCCAGTGAGACCAAGAAAGCGGAAACGCCCGAGGATTCTGCCGAAGAAGATCCGTTTGACAGTATTTTTAAAATCTTCAATTCCAAATAACGGTTTCCATTGAGGCTCCGGCTCTGTTCGAGCCGGAGCCTTTTCCATGCAACCGGCAAAACGAAAGAAAGAATATCATGGAAAAACAAAAACGAGCGCTTGCCATTCACGATATAAGTTGCGTTGGAAAATGCAGTCTTACGGTGGCGCTGCCCATTCTATCGGCGGCGGGCATTGCATGCTGCTGCCTGCCAACGGCGGTGTTATCTACCCACACAGGGGGTTTGAGGGTTATACGTACCGCGACCTGACAAAGGATATAATGCCGATCGCCGAACATTGGAAGCGCCTGGGGCTTTCCTTTGATGCGTTTTACACCGGCTATCTGGGATCGCCGGAGCAGATAGATCTGATGATCCAGCTGTTCGATATGTTTGACGGAAACGATACGATCCGGCTGATTGACCCGGTCATGGCCGACTACGGCGTGCTGTATCCTGGCTTTGCAAAGGATTTCCCCCAGCAGATGAAGCGGCTATGTGCTCGGGCCGACGTCATTATTCCCAACGTTACGGAGGCTACGCTCCTGCTGGGCTTTCCGTACCGGGATGGGCCGTTTGAAGCGTCGTATGTGGAAGAACTCCTGGCGCGGCTCGCCGAACTGGGACCGAAGAAAGTCGTGCTGACCGGCGTATCTCTCGATAAGGAACATCTGGGTACAGCCGCTTGGGACGATGGGAAGGTGACATACGCCTTTGCGGAGCATGTGAACGGGCAGTACCACGGAACGGGCGATGTGTGGGGCTCTGCTTTTCTGGCTGCGCTCTTGTGCGGGAGAAACCTTCACGATGCCTGCCAGACTGCCTGCGATTTTACCACCGCGAGCGTGCGTTACACACTGCAGCAAAAAACGGACGTCCGTTATGGCGTTCGTTTCGAAGCGGCTCTTCCGGGGCTGATGAGGTCTCTGGGGCTTGCATAAACGAAATTCCCGGCTGCGGCCGGGAATTATTTTGTCTAAAGGTATGACGCAAGCGGCGTTCATAGCTTCTTTTTCATAGGCTGTAAAAGTCCGCTGCCAAACGGCGGCGGACTCATCTTTCCGGAAAAATAAGTAAGATCTGGCCACAATGTAGCACCGAAACTTTTGCTGGGAAAAAATCAGAAGTTTTCAAGAATGAGTTTCCGATCCTCCATCGCGTGCCGCTCCTCATCCGCGGCGTTGTGCGAATAGACTTCTCGCAGTTCCGGAGAAGCCGTCTGCTCTGCGGCTTTGCGATAGGCGTTTGCTCCGGCCTTTTCATGCTGCAGCGCAACACGAAGAGAGGCCATCTTTCCTGTCACCGGCTCACAGGGACCGGAGGGCACATGGGACTCGCCGGTCCGGATAAAGTATTCAGCCTGCAGCCGGCGGGCGTGGCCTTTCTCGTCGGATGCATGGGACAAAAGCATATTGCGAGCCTGACCCTGGAACATGCGCGACAGGGATGTATAATAGGCTGCGTCACAGATTTCGTCTTTGATAAATTGCTTGAGCGTCTCGTCTTCCGAAGATGACCCGGCAGTAGTCACGCGCTTCCAGACGCTTTCAAAGCCGGATAGACTTTTGAGAATGTCCTGTTCATCCATAAAAAAACCTCCGCATTATGTTATGCGGAGGAATTCCTGTTTGTTTCCGGCCGGCTTACTGCTTACTGGTAGCCGTGCGTTTTGACATAGGTTGTAACAATACCGCACCCCACAACGGAGAGCTGGATGCCGTCGCTGCCGGAGTAGTCGGCCTGCAGAGCGCCTGAGGAGTCCGCAAGCGCGTCGTGTGTGTTCAGATAACGGCAGCCCATCTCGTCGCACAGCTCGATGATCCAAGCGTTGGCGGTGCTGATGCGGGCGTTTGTCACGCTGCCCGCAAGGTTGTCAATGACGGGGAAGATGGATTGGCAGATCACCACGGTGGATGGACTGGCTGACCAAATGGAGCTAATCAGATCGCCGTATTTTTTCTTGAATACGTCTTTCCCGAGAGAAATGTCATCGTGTCCAAGGGTGACAACAATATAGGCTGGCTTCTTGCGGGCGGCGGCCTGCGCGATGGTGAGATTCTCGCTGGTATCCGGATAGGCAATCTGTGCTGTTGCCTCGTTTGCTAGCGAAAGGGTATGATCGGCGGTGGTCCAGACTTGATTCGTGGGAACCGCGTAGTAGTAGGCCAGATCATAGGATGTCACATCGCCAAGAAAGATAAGCTGATTCAGATAATCGCTGCCCTTATCCGCTGTCTGAGCCAGGAGGGAGTCGGAGGCCAGATTGGGCGACTGCTCAGCAACTTCGACGGCGGGGGACTCCGCGCTCTCCTGAGCGGTGTTCAAATCGGCTTTTTCTGACTGACTGCCGCCCCTGGAGGCAGAGGTGTATACCAGTACGAAAACAGCAAGAAGTAAGCACATAAATATGGCAATGGTCCAGAAAATATAGAATTTGTCTCTGTCTTTGGGGCTCAAAATTTATCCCTCTTTGCGGATAGAGGGAAGCATTTTGCTTCCCCCTATAATAATGGCGTACGATTATTCCTCTTCGGCGCGGGACTTGGCATCCTCGATGATTTTTTGCTGGATGTTCGACGGTGTTTCGTCGTAACGAAGGAATTCCAGGGTGAAAGAACCGCGGCCCTGGGTCATACTGCGCAGGTCGATGGCGTAGGTGCTCATCTCAGCCATGGGGACTTCGGCTTCGACATCCTGCATGCCGTCGTGGGCGCTCATGCCGAGAAGCGTTCCGCGGCGTTTGGAGGGAATGTCGCTCATGATATCGCCGAGGTTTGCGTCGGGAATGGTCACGCGCATCAGGCCGATGGGCTCGAGGATTACGGGGTTTGCATTGACCAGTTCCTTATAGGCAAGGCCGGCTGCGGTCTTAAAGGCCATTTCAGAAGAGTCCACGGGGTGATAGGCGCCGTCGTAAAGAACGGCCTTGAGGAAAACCATCGGGTAGCCGGCGAGCACACCCTTGACGCAGCATTCACGCAGGCCCTTTTCAACGGCGGGGAAAAAGTTTCTGGGCACACTGCCGCCGAACACTTCCTCGGAGAAGATCATGTCTTTCTGTTCAGTCTGAGGCTCGAAGCGAATCTTAACGTCGGCAAACTGGCCGTGGCCGCCGGTTTGTTTCTTATGGCGTCCGTGGGTGTCGCAGATCTTGCGAATTTTCTCTCGATAGGCGACACGAACAGGGCTGAGCTCAACTTCCACGCCGAACTTGTTCTTTAGCTTGGAGCAAAGAACATCCAGATGGATATCGCCAGCACCGGAGATGACCAGTTGGTGGGTTTCCGGGTTCTGCGCAACGGTGAAGGTCGGGTCTTCCTCGGCAAGACGTGTAAGGCCTTGGGAGACTTTGTCATCCTGACCCTTGATCTTGGGCGCGATGGCCATGGAATAGCAGGGAACGTCAAACTCGATGCCGGCAAGAGCCTCGACAGAGCCAGCGGCGCAAAGCGTGTCACCGGTTTTCGTGTCGGACAGTTTTGCCACAGCGCCGGTGTCGCCGCAGCCAATTTCAGGAACTTCACTATTTTTCTTGCCCTGCATCATATAAACGTGACCGAGTTTTTCCTGAGAACCGGTACGGGCATTGATGAGGCTCATATCGCTTGTTACCTTGCCGGAGACCACCTTGAACAGAGAAAACTTGCCGAACTGGTCGGAGATGGTTTTGTAAACGATGAACTTTGCGGGACCATTGGGGGTGAGAGCCTTGCCGTCTTCACTGGGCTGCGGGAAGAGGTTTACGATGGCATCCAGCAGAACGGAGGTGCCAAGGCCCGTAAAGGCGCTGCCGCAGAAAACAGGGCAGATCCCGCAGCCGGCAATGGCTGTTCCCATGGCGCCGTATATCTCCTCGGGGGAGAGTTCCATGGTATCCAGGTACTTTTCCATCAGTTCTTCACTGGTCTCGGCGGCGGACTCAGCCAGCTCCGTATATAACTCATCCAGCCGGGAGGTCATGGAGGCGGGTACGGGGATCTCTACCTGCTTGTTGCCTTCGGTCTTATAGGCTTTTTTGGTGATGACGTCTACGATTCCAATATACTTTTCCCCTTCATTGATGGGGGCGGTCAGGGCGCAGACGGAGGTGCCGAATTTTTCACGTAGAGTGTCGAATGCTTTATCAAAATCCGCGTGCTCCTCGTCGAGCTTGGAAACATAGATCGCGCGGGGTTTGTTGGCTTTCTGGAGATATTTCCAGCTCTTTTCGGTGCCGACGTTAAAGCCATCCTTGGCGGAGACGCAGATGATGCCGGCGTCCGCCGCACGAAGGGCTTGAAACACCTCGCCGGTAAAATCGAAGAATCCCGGTGTGTCGATGATGTTGATTTTGTGCTTCTTCCAGGTTGTATACATGGTGGCTGTGGAAATGCTGATCTGGCGGCGAATTTCCTCGGAGTCAAAGTCGGAGACGGTGTTCCCGTCGGAGACCTTGCCCATGCGGTCGGTAGAGCCGGCGATGGAGAGGATGCTCTCCGTCAGGGAAGTCTTGCCGTTGCTGCCATGGCCGAGCAGGCAGATGTTGCGGATGTCCTTCAGTTCGTAGCTCATTTGATCCTCCCTTAAAATATAACAAAACTTATTGGTTAATTATGCAAAACATAATTATACACAAGTAGTAATACTTTGGCAATCAATTTTTACCGTTCACCGACTTTGCCAAAGGGAGATAAACAGCACGGGCAGCGTCCATGCCAGAAGATATATGAGGACGTTTACTACGTTTGCTGTCTCATAAGAACCGCTCAAATACAGTAAAATCAGAAGAAAAAAACCGAAAGCCGAGCATGCAAGAGACAAAACAGTATTGATAATGGCGGCGTTCCAAAGCTTGCAGCCGTGCTCGGCGGCGTCCGCGACGGGAACCATGCCGGCACGTGCAAGGACGGCGGAAACAGGCGCTTTGTCCGCGCATGTGGTCGCCGTGATGCGGTAACGCTCCCGATAGGAAGGGAAATTGAAACTGTCCGTGGGGATATTGAAAAGATGTGCCACCAGCAGCGGCATGACGTTGAAATCCCGGATGGCGAAAATCGGCTGAGTCCGACCGTCCAGAAGCGTAATCAGCGCATGCTGTACACTTTTCACGGGGACGTATTCAATGTTAAACACGCCGACAAGTTCCTCCGAAAGAGTGGCACAGACGGCGTTTTTGATATCCATGCTCAGCGGCAGACGGATACCCATGAGGTTCATAAAGCCAACAGAGCCGACCAAGACATGTTCGCCGTGTATGTAAGCGGATAACCCGCCACCTTCGTGGCACATAAAATCCTCCACTTTGACCATGGGATACTTACGGCGGCTCATGAGATCGGCAAAAACGGAAGTAAGACCGCTGCCGGAAGCGGCAATCAAGCTTGCGGTGTATGATATGACTTTATCGACTTTGACGCCTTCCTGGATGTTGATACCCGTCAGCTTCATGGTGCCGGGCGGGAACAGATCGTAGTCAGTGATTACAATGCGCCGGGTCTTGCCGATGTCGCGGCACCCGGTCCAACCTGCAATCGCCGCACCGGATGCGCGCAGGCGCCGGGCTGTCAGCAAGAAAGGAAGTGAAAAGCTTATAAATATCGAAAAAGCAGCGCTCACGCACACAAATGAGGACAGAAAATGCAGAAAGTATCGGAAATGGCCGATAGAGACGACAACAGCCAGAATCAAAGACAGACCCAAGAGAATCGGGGCGGCAACAGCATATGTAGTGCGGCTGAAATCCGGCTCTTCGGTCCGGCGCACGAAACCCTCCGTGCTGCGCTGTGAGCGGATCAGTCCGCCGGCGGTTCGAACGACGTCTTTCTGAGCGGTGAGTACGGACGGCGACTTGGCGGCTACCCTGAGTGTCACCGCTGTACCTATGCAAGTCAGCCGTTCGCTCCACAGGGCGATAGTCAAACTGATGGCGCCGAGAAGGCAAAAGGGCATTTCAGCAAGGATGCCGCTCATGACCATCACAGCGTCCAGGCACGAGATCAGCGCTGCGAGACAAGCCAATGCCTCTGCGCCGGGATAAAGGTCGAGAACCTGCCGGATGCCCGCCGATACTATATCCAATGTGGTCATCATTACAGAGAGTTCTAGCACCAGGCAAACGGCGGCCTTGGCGGAAATGCTGGAGCCGAGAAGACCGAAACAGGGGAGGTTAAAGCTGATCCAGGCAAGAATGACACATAGTAGAACTGCAACCCGGCAGCGGATACGTTGGGGAGCGATCTGAGACGCATAGAATTTGGCGGCTTTTCTGGGAGGAAGTTCTGGGGTGTCGTGATCGTTTGCGGGTTCCGGCCACGCCGAAGCCTCCATTTCCCGCATAGCGCGCCTGGCCGCTTTTGTTGCCAGAAACTTGATGAAGGGTGCGCGGAGGCTTTCTTGCCAAGTTCGCTCAGGTGCTTCTGCTACTTCGGCAGTCCTGCGACGGAAAATAGGGCCGATCCGCTTTTTTTCCGGCTCTTCGGTACTTTCGCTCGGCTCACTATCCAGCTCGTCCGACTCTTCGGAGCTTTCGTCCAGTACATCGGTGCTGCTTTCCGGTTCATGTCCCGCGTCAACCTCGGCGGCTTGGACCGGTTCACGATCTGAAACCGGTTCGCTGTCTTCGGAAGGCCTTTCAGAAATGACGGGCTCGTCGGCCGTGAGGGGTTTGCTGTCTGTTGCATGCGCAGTGCTTATAACGGGCTCGTAGTCCGGGAAAGGCTCAAATTCCGGCGCTGTCGCAGGTTCATACCGCGGCTGAATGGGGCGGTGCTTGACAAGCGTGTCACCCAAAGCCTCCAGCATGATCTGACGGCTGCGGTCGGAAGTGCCTTGCTCCGCCTCGGTAAAGGGGGCATTCTGCTGGTATTCATCCAAAAGAGTTTCCAGCGTATAGTCGCCAAATTCGGGTATGAGGTTGTCCAGACTGCCTTCATTCATTGGTACGCTGCCTCAATATTTCGTAGAATAAAATCGCCGCCGCCGCGGAAGCGTTGAGAGAATTGACATGACCCTTCATGGGAATGGAAAGAATGAAGTCACAGGATTCGCGTACCAGCCGGGAAATACCCTCTCCCTCGCTGCCAATTACCACGCAGATGGGCCCGCGCAGTTCGGTTTTCCAAAGGGGAGAGGTGCCGCCGGCTTCCGCACCGTAGATCCATATGCCACGGTCTTTCATCTGCTTGAGTGTCGCTGTCAGATTGGTAACACGCGCTATGGCCATATGCTCCGCGGCACCAGCGCTGGCTTTATCCGCCGTGGCGGTGAGCCCGGCGCTGTGATGCTTGGGAATGACCACGCCGTGAGCGCCCGCGCACTCGGCGCAGCGAATGACTGCGCCAAGGTTTCGCGGGTCTTCTATACCATCGCAGATCACAACGAAGGGATCCTCGCTTCTTTCCGCAGCGATGGACAGGATATCCTCTAGTGTACAGTACTCCCTCGCGGCAGCCACGGCGATGACGCCCTGATGGGCACCGGTAGCACTCATGGCGTCCAGCTTACGCCGGTCACAGTCCGTCACGGTGACGCCGGCGGCCCTGGCGCTGGAAGCAATAAAGCCCAGTGCCTTATCATTGCTGCCTCGGGCAAGAAATACCTTGTCCAGGGCGCGGCCTGCGCGGATCGCCTCGATGACGGCGTTCTTTCCTTCTATAATGTTTTCGTTGTCATCAGACAAATTATCAGATATATTCATACATTATCCACTATAACACACAATGATTCGGTTTGAAAGTAAAAAGTTTCTGGACAATATAAGTAAAAAAGGGTATCATTATTTTTGAGGTGAAATGTCCTTGAAAAAACTCATGAACAAAATCGAACGATTCTGCTGGAACCATCCGCGGTTCGGTATTTCGCGGCTGATGCTGTATATAGTCATCGGAAACGCTGTTGTATGGCTGGCCTCTCAAATGGACAGAACCGGAACGCTGCTGTATTATTTATGCTTTAATCCGGCGCTGTTCTGCCATGGTTATGTTTGGCAGATCCTGACTTTTGCGCTGGTACCTGACGTGTCTGGTATCCTGTGGCTTGCCATCCAGCTGTATTTTTATTATTTTATCGGTTCAGCCCTGGAGCGGGAATGGGGAGAGGGAAAATTTACCATATACTTCTTCTCCGGCGTTTTGATTACGGCGGTGTATGCGCTGATCGCCTATTGGATTACGGGTGATACGAGCATCACAGTTTCGTCCACTTATATATATTTCTCCATGTTTTTCGCATTCGCCACGCTCTGGCCGGATCAGCAGGTTCTACTGTTTTTCATCATCCCCATCAAGATGAAGTGGCTGGCCATTGTGAACGCTGGCTTTTTTGCGCTGGAGATCGTGCACTATCTGCTTAACGGCAATGTGGTCTATGCGCTGGTGCCGGTGATGGCGATGCTCAACTACCTGCTGTTCTGCGGCGACTGGCTGTTTGATTATTTCAGCCCTGCCCATGCCCGTCAGAAGGCGCGTACCATCAAATTCAAACAGGCGGCCAAAAAAGCGAGTCAGGAACAGGCGGGCAAGCCGTATATCCACAAGTGTGCTGTCTGCGGGCGGACGGATGTGGATCATCCCGAGCTGGAATTCCGTTACTGCAGCCGGTGTGCCGGTTATCACTGCTTCTGCCAGGATCACATTAATAATCATATACATTTTACGGAGTGAGATATGAGAAAGAAGTTTGATGGATGGCTTGCGGCTGAGATCGTGGCCATGATCTTGCTGGCTGCCTGCTTGGGCGTCATCGTCGAAAGAACCTGCCGACAGATGCAATATAATGAAATCCGAACCGAAACGAACGCGAAATGGCAGGCGGCGCAGAAAGAGGCGGCCATGCGGGCTGCTCTTGCTACGCCGGAACCAACGCCGGTGCCTACGCCCGAGCCTTCACCGGAACCGACTCCTACTCCGGAACCTACGCCCACACCGCTGCCGGACTTTGCGCCCACCGCCTCGGAAGATACGCAGCCGTCCAAACGTATTTCCGCCTCTTCAGTCGAGACTGACGGGCAGAGTAAGGAGCTCTCCGTCTCAGCTGATGCCGCGGCGACCGAAAACGGGGAGCCGACGGTTGCGGTCCAGACGACCGCGACGGTTCAGCCAACCGCTACGGCTACAGCCCAGCCTATCGGCGGCAAGACGACCGATGCTGCAACGGGGACATTCCACCTTTACGACGGAGAATCTATTGATTTCGCTGAGGGCGAAAATTATACGACGCTGGCCGGTATTACGACATTCCGCGGCAACAACTTCCGGGATACGGCCTCATATGGCACCGCGAATCTTACAAAAAAGTCTTTTGGGAACGCCTGGAAGGTTACCACGGGCAGCCTGTACGATTCTGAGGGCAACCTTTGGGGCGGCTCCGGATGGACGGGCCAACCGCTTGCGGTGCAGTGGACCGACGCGCAAAAATCCGTTATGAATCTCTATGACTGGGCAAAGGAAAAGAAAGGCTTAGTGGAAGTTATTCTTCCATCGCTGGACGGGAAGGTCTATTTCCTCGATCTGGAGACCGGCAAACAGACCCGCGACCCCATCGACCTTGGCTATTCGTTTAAGGGGACGGTCAGTTTGGACCCGCGCGGTTATCCCCTCCTGTACGTCGGCGGAGGTCTTACCAACGGCAATTATAGCAGTCCCCGCATTATGGTGGTTTCACTGATTGACGGCAAAGTTTTGTATACCATCGGGAATTCCGATGATTTTGCACCACGCGACTGGTCGGCGTATGACAGCTCACCCATAGTGGATGCGGAGACGGACACACTTATCTATCCGGGTGAAAACGGAATTCTGTACTTAATCCACCTCAACAGCAAGTACGACGAACAGTCGGGAACGGTGACCGTTGCTCCTACTGCGGTGAAATGGTCCTACAAAGCTGATTCCTGCAATAAATATTACTACGGTATGGAGGATAGTGCGGTTATCTGGCGCGGACACCTCATGATTGCCGATAACGGCGGGAATTTCTTCTGCCTGAACTTGGACACACTGAAAGTTGACTGGTGCATGGACTGCCTGGACGACACAAACTGCAGTCCTGTGTTGGAACTGGAAAATGGACATCCCTATGTGTATCTGTCGACTTCGTTCCACTACGGCTGGCGCTCGACATCGACTGCAACAATCCCGGTGTGGAAAATTGACGCGGAAAACGGTTCCATAGTTTGGCATCATGACTATACCTGTTACACGGAATCCGGTGTTTCCGGAGGCGTACAGGGTACACCTGCCCTGGGCAAGGGCAGCCTTGACGGCATTCTTTATGTGACCGTGGCAAGGACGCCGAACGCCGGAGGGGGCCTTTTGGTTGCGCTTGACACCGCTACGGGAAACGAGCTCTGGACCTATCAAACGCCCAGCTATTCGTGGTCGAGCCCGGTGTGCTTTTATGATACGGAAGGAAACGGTTATGTCCTGTGCGCTACCCACGGCGGCAGTCTGTGGCTGTTCAACGGGAAAACCGGCGATCTGCTGGACGAGTTCGATACGGCCCAAACGCTGGAGGCGAGTCCTGTCGTCTATAATAATACGGTTGTAGTCGGAAGCCGTTGGAATAACATCTGGGGCATCACCCTGCAATAAAATTATTTTTACTATTGCATTTTTCCGGGTGCTGTGCTACTATGTCATAGCAAAACCGGGTGTGGCGAAGTTTGGTATCGCGCCTGAATGGGGTTCAGGAGGCCGCTGGTTCGAATCCAGTCACTCGGACCAAAATAGAAAACACCGCAGTCCTTAGAGTATCAAGGGCTGCG
>Ga0183099_1000104_pt1 | contig 86300 bp, 97 predicted proteins | sample Biomet1_FD_127788 | JGI IMG/M metagenome (GOLD analysis project Ga0183099, IMG submission 127788) | Microbial communities from bioreactor (seeded with anoxic lake sediment) at LBNL, California, USA - Biofuel metagenome 1 | ecosystem: Engineered > Bioreactor > Anaerobic > Unclassified ...
AACATATTCTTATTGTCACCGTCTGCTCTCATTTTTTATCATGTTATTCAATGGTGAAATAATGAGAGTTATTGGAGTGCGCAACTCATGGCTTACATTAGTAAAGAAATTAAGTTTCATCTCATCAAGGTGCTTACTTTGTTCAGCATCTCTCTTTACCTGTTCTATCATGAATTTTTCCTTTTGTCTTCTAAGAAATATAATCTTAGCATAATACAATAATACGGCTACTAATACTACATAAATCATAATAGCCCAGATTGAAAAATAAAAAGGAGGATTTACATGAATGTCAAGTGTGCTGACTATATCACTTTGTGTTCCGTCACGGTTTACAACTTTAACCTCAAGTTTATAATCACCTGAAGAAAGATTGGTGAACGACACAGCAGGCTGTCCATCAGCGGTAAGCATCCATTTGTCACTGAATCCTTTCAACCGATAAAGAAATTTGCTCTTTTCTGGTATTGAAACATTGTCGGATGCAAGCAATATAGTAAAGGCATCATCAGAATGATTTAGCGTCAAGGAACCTCCATTACGCAATGCTCTATGCAGGATGACTCTTCCGTTGCATTTCTCTCCTACATCAACCGGTTTATCATAAAGTACAAAGCCGGCAAACAATGCACGTGACTGCCTAGAACTTCTTTTAGTTTTTTGTGGTGGTATTATATTTATACCATCCTGACCGCCTACCACAACGTTACCATTATGACACAGAAAAATGGCGCGACTATTAAACTGTCTGTTTTGCAAACCATCTATTTCATTATAGTTTGTGACAAAATAATTCCATTTACCATCTTCGTTTGTCAATACGATATGAGAAACACCCTTATCAGTAGCCACCCATATTGTATTGGCTAAATCCTCTATAACAGAAGAAGCCACAAAACTCTGCGAACCAGGGAAAAGGGATATGTCATTCAACAAATCACCCTTTGATTCATAAGAAGAAAGACCTGAAGCTGACGCATTCCATACAATTCCACGTGAATCAACTAAAATCTGATTTATTGATGATGCTGAAAATAAATGCCCAGAACGTGTCGTGTTGTATTTGGTAATCTTTCGAGTTTTTATATCCAACACCGAAAAGCTTTGTGCATTTCCTATTACGATATTACCCTCTCCATCAAAAGAAATAGATAATATAAAATCGGAAAGTAAACCAGAATTATGACTGTTGTAAGTAGTAAACTTACTGGAAAGAGTATTAAAAAACTGCAAACCACCACCAAGGGTTGCTATAACAATATTGCCATTAGCATCAGTCGCCAAAGCCCAAACATTATCATTAGCAAGAGAATTTGGCTTTCCCGTAGCACGATAAGGAGTGAAACGACCATCCTTATAATGAGTCATTCCTCCATTGAATGTGCCAAACCACAAAGATCCATCCTTAGCAATGGTACTACTTATTACTGCATCAGAACCAAGTCCTGTTTCTCCACTTCTATAATGATGCGTTACACCTGTAAGAGGATTATATACAACAATTCCTTCATTATTTGTGCCACACCAAAGATTACCAAAATTATCTTCCACTATAGTGCAGACATCACCTAAATATATAGTAGAGAATTTTGAATCTTCGGCTGAATAAAATGCTACTCCATTCTTATATGTGCCTATCCATAACGCACCATTATTATCAAGAAACAGATTTTGTATTGTATTATCAGGAATACTCTCAGAATTAGTTTTGTCATATTTATAAGTCTCACCAGTATGGTTGCGGACATCAAGCATTAACATTCCAGCATGGTCTGTAGCTATCCATATCCTACCAATATTATCTGTTACAAGATCTTTGACTAAAATATTATTGCAGTCAACTCCCTTAATACCAAATTCATTTATTAACTGCGAAACAGAAGCATACCACTTTTTGTATTTAAAGCTCCATACAACAGTATGTCCTAAATATGAAACCCAAATATTACCATATAAATCAACATATGTACTATGAGCCATCAAAGCACCTTTATGCAAATTAAAAAGGCTTTTATTCACCCATTCAACCTTACGAGTCTTACTTGACAATTTAGCCAACATACCATTATTAAAAGTGATAATAACACCACCTTTACATTCTGTAATACACGACACCATTCCAGAGGGCAAAACAGACGATCCATTACCATTCTGTTTGAATAAAAAAGATTTATTTTTACCAGCCTCATTATAATAAACACCTCGTCCATTAACTGCCACCCACATATTTTTATGTGAATCTATTTCCACCCAGTCAGCTGTTCCATTCATTCCCATTGCCTGCATAAGTTGATTGGAACCAGGATTGAAATTTTCGGTATCACTCATATAAACGCAATATCCAACAGCAGTGTGAATCCAAAGATTTCCATTAATATCTTCCTGAATACGGTCAACAGCATTATTGGGCAATGAAAGATCATTGCCATATTTATAAAAGAAGTTTTTGAATCTGAAACCATCAAAACGATCTAATCCGGATTGTGTTCCAAACCAGATATAACCCTTTGAATCCTTAAAAACGCAATTAACTTGACTATTTGATAAGCCTTGATGGGTTCCTAAACGAAGAAAGCTAACATTATTTTGTGCTTTAATGGTAAAACAGGAGATGCTAGATATAAGTATTGCTAAAACTGCTAGTAAGTGCTTCATGTGTATATATTATATACTATTAGTTCGCAAAGATATATAGTTTTTCGTTTAATTCCAAATCAAACTAAGTTTTTTTCATACCAATATTCCGTTTTTCACCACCAATATATCTATAATGTTTTACTTTCCCCAGAATCTGTATATGAGAAACGTTGTTAGTATTCAAAAATAATTCATCACAATCAGTCATAATACTTGTAAACATCAAATTATTAATATTAACATCTGTTCTATGTGAAATTATTTTAGAATTAATTTTTACAACGTTTATTTTATCAAGGTCTAGGGAAAATGTCTTAACATTAATATCATTTCCATGTACTGTTACCATTCCACATCTTGATAATTTAATAGCATCAAGATATGGTGTTGTAATAACTACATGTGTATTTTTTTTCACGGGATAGTCTGAATCAAACGATAATTTCAAAATTCCATTATCAGACACTACCCGCTGAGCATCCACATACGCTTTTTGACCGTCTATAGTAACACTATATTCATGACCGATTTTTATATCTACTGTAGAAGCGCAAGAGATATCAACAGACTTAAAAGAAGAGACATACTTCTTTTCCTTAATTTCGGAAGTATCACCCAAAATTACTCTTTCTTTTTCATTACCCGTAACAACAAGTTTATTGTTCTTATTGCCACATGAAACGAACATCAACGCTAATAATGCACATATAAAAATCGTCTTGAACATAGTATTTTATTAGTTAGGCCATTTTGCAGAAGACACTCCTTCGGAAATTCCCCCCATAGCAGGAGTATTCCAAAGAGATATCGAACTGCGATTTATAATACTCATATTCGGAATACTACAGCTATTAATATCCCAAGCAAAAGGCACAAGACCACAATCACCAGCATATTGGAAAACAGTCTTATACCATGACTTAAGTGTAGCATTAAAAGTAGTATTATCTTTCTGCCAATTTGCGCCACACTCTCCAACAATAACAGGTATTTTTTTATCAACAAAGTTGGTCTTCATACTTTCAAACTGAGCTTTCACTGATGCTACATCATTCCACGTATCAACTTGACCACTGGTGAAATTCCATGGATCATAATAATGTACTTCGACCATTAATCTTTCAGGCTTACTATCTGTAGGCATAGTAAGATAACTACATGTAGAACTTATATTAGTACTCGGACCTTGAACAACTAATACACGTGAGGTATTGTTTCCACCTGTACTTCTAACAGCATCAACAAATGCCTGATTATAACGCTCCAATATAGGGGTTAATTCCTTATGATGAGTATTAAACAAATTATATTCTTGGAAAGGTTCATTGAGTCCTGCAAAAACAACATGCTCATCATAATCCTTAAAAGCATTAGCTATATTAGTCCAAAGTTTCTTCAATTTGTCTGATTTTGAGACAATTGTAGCCTCGTCTACAGCCACATAACTATCACGAGATGCACTAAAACCATCGACCTCTATCCAACCGCCATCCCAGTGGTCATTAATGATGACATACAGACCATCGGCAACACAGTAGTTTACGATTTCTTTTACCCTGTTCATCCAGGCTTCATCAATAGTCATATTATTAGCATCTACGATATGCCCCATAACCCAAGAAACAGGAATACGAATACTTTTAAAGCCCTGTGCCTTAACAAAATCGATGATTTTTTGAGTGGTTTTTGTTGACTGCCATGATGTTTCAGCACTAACACCACCATTATTGGTTAAATTGTTTTTGAAATCGCCACTTTCCATAGTGTTACCTAAATTCCAACCAGGATACATCAACTTAGCTACTTCCATAGCAGAAAGGTTCATGTCACTCACCTGTGTTCCTGCATCTTGATTGACAGTAACAGCCTCAGTTATGCTAACATCGCCTTTTGTTAATGTAAAACTTATCTGTCCTGAACGAGCACTACCTATATTTTTACTAGCGACAAACTGATGAGTATAATCTTTCATGTTTGCGCGAGTAGTAACTTCGGTTAACCAGTCAGAACCAACAGTAACAATATATGCGCTATTAGCTTGAAGTTTAACATCAAAATTACTAGCATCAGAACCAACAGAAACCACTTTTGATGACGTAATTATCAAGCCTTCTGTTGAGGTTTCGCTGATAGACACAACACCAGTTTCAGAACCTGCAGCTACAGATATAGTAGCAGTCCTATCATTATACTCCGAATTCTTTTCGGTAGAAACAAGGAACTTATAAACTGTCTTTGACTCAGATGTCTGTTGCGTAACCTTCACCCAACTTGCGCTCGAAGTAAGTGTGGGTTGTTCTTTTGCTTGAACATAAAGGTAGGTATCACCACCGGTTTTAGAAAATTTAAGTTCAGACTTAGAAATAGTAAATTGTGTATTAACTATACTATCGCTATCATCTTTTGAACAAGAAGTAATACCAATCATGGCTAAAGCCATGATTAGTATATTAATAATTTTATTATTTTTCATACACATAATTAGTTTTTACCTGGAACTGTAACAGAATTGATATGCACTTTAACTTTTGAAGGATCAGAAAGTTCTTTCCAAAGGTTATATAACTCTATAGTCCAAACAACAGCACCTTTAGCATCACCATTGATAGAGGCAAACACAGTATATGTACCATCACCAGTTACTGTAGTACGTCCAAAAGTGCTACCACCCCAATATGCCGGACTCCAATCAGCATCAGCATAACTAAGTTCTGTAAGATAACTCTTAGAAGCTCCGTCAATTAGATTTCCATCAATACCACTGATAGTAAAGTTTACAATCATGTTACCAACGAAAGACAACGCTGACGCATTAGTTCCTGCGGTTTTGGTACTTCCATACTCATTGTATATCTCAATACGTCCATCAATACCTTTACCATCTTTATTTGCAAAAACTGTATTTGAATAATCCATTTCAAAACTCGGATCTACATCAAATTTAATACTTTCAACGTCTACTTTTACCTGTGAAGGATCAAGAAGATCATTACTTAAATTTGCAATATCAACACAGAATACCATTGCACCCTCAGCAGCAGATGATGTTTCCATCCATACAGTATATGTACCATCACCAGTTACGTTTGCATCGTATTTATCACCAGGAAACTTACTAAAATGTGAAGGGCTCCAATCTGCATCAGCATATTCCAAACCTGCGATATGACTTGCTGCAGCACTAGGCTTGAGGTTATCTTTAATACCTGTAATCTTGAATGTAACTACCATATTTTTAGAGAACTTCACCTGAGAAGGATTTATGCTAGGATCCTTTGCAGAACTACCATATTGATTATAAAGTTCTATACGAAGATTGCCATTACTTTCAATATCACCAACAATCAGTTTATCAGAATTAGGTTTTATTACTGGTGACAGCCTAACAGAGCGTACAGCCAAGCCAAGGCTGCGCTTAGACAAACCAGAAGTTGCGTTTCCTGAAGAAAGCTTAAGAGTATTACTATAATCTGTAGCTATAGAATAGTTAGAACCTGTCCAATAAAGGCCTTCAGTTCCTGCGCCATTAATTGTAGAAGCATTACGATAACCAGTATATGGCATGAAGATACTATTACCATTTTTTGCTTTAAATGCTACACCAGTAACACCATTTACGGTCTTTACTTCCTGTGTGGTGCCTGCAATCAATTCATCCATTTGTGCCTTTGTTGGCATTGTACTGTTCATTATTGCATTACCATCAATATCTGCAGCGTTAACAATATCATTCTCTGTACCAAAGATATCACCTGTAGGTGAATAATCAAGAAGATATTCGCTTCTATTCAGTCCTGTTTTGTCACCATATCCAACAAGAGCACCCGTCTCCTGTTCTTCCTCTGCACCAATATTGCATTTTGCCCAAAGCACAGATAAGCCTAAATCAACATACTCCATGTTTTGTTTTTCTGCTTTAAAACTCTTAGTATCACCATACACTAAGCCATCTCCGAGCTGGAAATAAGAAGTATAATAGTATGTCATACCAGGAATAAGTCCTGTGAGAACTTGAGATATGTTATTACTAGTTGCAGTTATTGGATAATCAACTCCCTTCTGCACATTAAGCTCAGAGGACGATATTTTGAATCCGTAATGCATCTCTGTTGTTCCCTCGACCATAATTCCGTCAAGACCAGTAGTCTGAGCTGTTATTGTAGCTTTTGTTGCGGTTATTCCAGTTGCTCCACCTGTAGCAATCTTTGCGTCGGTAGCAACAAAACTCTTAACATCACCATATTTGGTAACTTTACCTTCAAGAGTAACATATGTTGCATAATAATATGTTGTACCCTTTGTTAGACCATTCAGATTAGTCGTCACCACCCCCACAGAGTCTATTGAGCCTGAAGCTTTTGTCCCTGCAGTAGTAGGATCAGGGTTAGTACTATATACCACACCTATACTATACGAGGCAGAATTCTGTTTTGTTAAATCCAAAACACGACCTGTTGTAATTGCTGATTTTGCTGTCACTGCTGCATCACCAGTTTCAACTGTAGTAACGATATCACCGGTAGCAATGCTGTAATCATCTTCGTCACTACACGAAACGAGCGTCGCAAAGCTAATAGCCATAATCATTACACTTGCAAAATATTTAATTTTCATAATTGCGATTATTTTACGGGTTACATTATTTTATCTTTACTTCTCCTGCATCATAAACTACCTGAACGGTTATACTCAAGCTCTTGGTATGAACAAAGAGAGAAGGATCCATTGTTGAAGAAAGATTCCATGGATTCATGAAATAGCGACGTGCATTATATTTTGCAGTTTCTTCTTTTCCATCATCAATACATCTTATAATGTTAGTATTATCATCAAAAGCAACATCCTTACCATCAACTTTTATACTCTTAATAATTACATCGGCATTAGGATGATCTTTGAGTATACCGTCAACCTGAAGATACATAAGGTTCACGTCACTGCGAGATTCGTTTACTGTAAATGTATATTCACCTTCACCTTGCACAAAAACTTTGTCACTCGTTGTAAGTGTCCAACTTGAATTATTATTCAGATTAAGTAATGAAGTATATTTTTTCACCTTTACAGCACCAGCATTTTGAGCTACCCAATGATAACCCTGATACTGAATAACATTCCCTTGATCGTCAACACATCTCTTGCCCAACCAAAGATTCTTGAGAGTTCCATTATAATCATCATGAGAAACTGACAACACACGCAATGTTTTATCAGCATTAGTACTCATATTGAAACTTGGTGCAAGAGAAGTATTTCCTAAACCATTAGAGAAAGTAAAGATACCATCATCACTTAATGTAAAAGTTCCTTTTATGATAGTTCCATCTGTAGAAGTATAGGTATACGTCTGTTTTTCAGCAGACTCTCCATAATAAATAACAAGAGTTGCATCCGCAATGTTATCATTAGCTTTTATACCAATCTTCTTTTGTGTTCCATCAAGATTACAATAATCAATGGCATCTCCCTCGTCTTCTGTAGCCAACTTATAAGTAATCTCACGGTTACTAGAATTAAGTACTAAGTTCTTCCATCCTTTTTCCAAATTTGGAGTAACATTTGTTGATCCTGTATTTCCTGGTGTCCAATTATCCCAGTAATCCTGAGAAACAAAATTATAGCACAGCCTGCAAGGTCCATCTGAAGAGTGATCACGAAGAGATGCAATTTGAAGACGGTCATTATCTAGTCCAAACAGTTTTAGACTACTACTCCAATTGGTAGCAACAGCGTCATGCTCTGAATTATGTAAAAGTTGAGCATCACTGAAAGTAATTGTATGATTATCAGTATCAAGCATGTAGGTACCTTTCATCGTCTTACCTGTCTCAGCATTATATACAGTTACATGAGCACCATCTATAAGATCAAATTCCATATAACCATGATCCATAGCCTTCATTACCCAAGGATTCCCAACTATATCTGGTGTCCAATTCCAATTATCGCCTGTTCCCTTTTGGCCTAGCATACATGTATTCCATCCATCGTTTGTACCCCAGAAACCTAAAGGACCAGCCCAAAGATCAGAATGCTTTGTTACTTTATTAGCGTCAATGTCCAACTTCCAACGTTTAGACTTACCGACTCCTCCACTTATCTTTGCCCATAATGGATCATTAACGAAGTTTGCATAGAAATTGTCTATTTTGAACTCAGAGTTTGGTCCCCATAAGAAACCGCCACGAGTTTCTGCACCGACACGTACCTTATAAGTTCCACTAAAAGGTATTTTAAGAGTAACCTCATTGCTGTTATATCTGCCTTGTGGGGTATCGAATGTAACAGAATAATTACTTGGCAATAAACTCTTTACTACTATAATATTAGGATTTTTGGCATCGGGTGTTACAGAATAGGCTAGTCCTTCGACTAAATCATCAGATGTCAGATCTTTATCGCCCAGACTATACTCGTCCGGAGAACAACCAGCCATAAATAAAATCATGACAAAAGCTGCTAGCGAATATATATATTTATTGATTTTCATATTGAATCAAAATGTTTTAATCTATATTAATTATTACTTTTTTATCAAAAGATTACCATCCAGGATTCTGCTTCAAAACTCCATTACTAAGTGTAATCTGAGTAATAGGAATCTGACAGAAACCACGTTTATTGATAATGTCCTGTGCTGCAATGTTTACATATTCCTTTACACCACCGCTTAATACTACAGTATTACTTTCTGCAATCTGAGTAGAGGCTGACTGTAAACCCTGACGAAGTTCATCCCAATAGCGTAATCCTTCAAAGGCAAATTCTTTTTTACGCTCATTCCATATATTTTCACGTGTAGCAGACAAATTTACATAGTTCCCACTCAAGGTTCCATCATCCAGAGTGTAAGCACGTTTACGCACATCATCAAAATATGTCTGTGCATTAGTACTACCTAATTCAGCTGCCATAAGGAGGACATCAGAATAACGAACAAGTACCCAATCCTGATATTGTGAAATCTGAAAGTCACCAGCCATATCACCTTGTAGATATGAAACAAGGCTAGTCTTTCCATCATCACCTGTCATATTTTTACTTAAAGGAGTATATTTCTTGATTGCGTAACCTGTATATTCACGTTGGTCTGCTAAATATGACTTTTCATAATTTGCCATTTGCTGACAATCTATGATTGAAGCCTGACGACGAGAATCTCCAGGTCCATAGGCTGCTGCCTGTTTTGTATTTACAGTCATGGCTCCCCATCCCTGCCCATAACGGTTATAAACATTAGCATTGGTACGCAAACCTGTCATAACCACAAAACGGTTACCATCATTATTACCATTGTAATCAGCAGTATAATTGAATTTCATAGAAAGTACAGTCTCTTTATTACCTACGCCAGCATAAGAGGACTTGTCAACCCAATGATCTAAATAGCTACCAGTTTTGTCATCAGAAGAAGCTGGCCACAGATCCTTAAAACGTGTAACAAGCCCAAACTCTCCACTCTTTATAACATCCTCACAATAAGCAAGAGCCTGTGCCTTTGTTAAACCACCAGGCATATCTGCACCTTTGTTTCCATTATAATATCCATCATAGAAAAGATACACTCTTGCAAGCATAGCTTCTGCGGCATACTTTGTTATATATCCGTCATTAGATGCCGATTGAGACTTAGGGTATGCTTTTGCAGGAATATTATCTACAGCAAACTTTAAATCTGTGACAATCTGAGCATATACATCATTTGGTGCAGCTTGGGTAACATTATCCTGTGTAGCATGAATGACAAGAGGTATATTCTCCCATGTGCGTACCATATCAAAATAACATATACCGCGTATAGCATGAGTTCCTCCAAGATATACAGACTTTATACTATCATTATCCCATGTAATATTTTCTGCTTTATCAATAAATTCATTGCAACGAAACACAGAAGCATAATAAAGTGTCCACAAACTGCTGTGCATATCAGTATATGATGGAGCTTGATTCATATCGAAACGATCTATCGCCTGTGTATTTCTACTATCATTGTTACCAGTACCACCAAAACACTCATCGCTCATAGTTTCAGTTAATTGATACAACGTAAAAGTAGGTCCGCTTGATACTGTGCGTTGCCAGCCATCATAACAAGCATACAGTGAGCGAAGTCCGTCTTCCTGAGACTTATAAAAGTTTCCTGAGTTACTATCGGTCTTTGAATCTACATCAAGCCAGCTTTCACTACATGAAGAAAGACCACTTGAAATAAGAATACCAAAAACTGCTATAATTATTTTATTTGTTTTCATATTAATATTCCTTTAATATTAGAATTTAAGATTTATACCTATAAGGAATGTTCGTGGGCGTGGATAATAACCAAGATCTACACCAGAAGCCCAACTATTTACACCATACCCTACTTCTGGATCCATTCCATTATACTTTGTAAATGTAAAAGCATTCTGAACCTGTAAGTAAAGGCGTGCTTGAGAGAAAATATTGGTCTTCAACACCTTAGCGAAATCATATCCTAGCGTGATATTACTTATTCTAAGGAAGTCACCATCATGAATAAACAAATCCGAGAACTGCCAGTTAATATTAGACTCTGTTACACGAGGATAATAATTTGAAGTTCCTTCTCCCGTCCATCGCCTAAGAACTTCTGTTGTATAATTGGCTGTTTTAACACCAACGTTACGATAACTCTGCACGATGTCATTTCCAGCCATACCATTTGCTGTAACACTGAAGTCTAGGCCTTTCCAGTCAAATCCCAAAGAAAATCCGTAAGTGAAGTCTGGCATACCATTACCTAGGTTTACTTTATCCTTATCATTAATTGTACCATCATGGTTTACATCATAATATTTTACATCACCAGGCTGAACATCACTCTGAAGAACTCCGTTTCCGGCAGCTATCCATTGCTTTATGTCTTCTTGATTCTGAAAGATTCCAGCTGTTTTATATCCCCAGAAGTAACCAATTGGTTCGCCATTACTAGCACGATAGAATTCTGTAGAATTGTCATACAACTGTCCGTTGCCATCAGTCCCATGAATAATACCGTCTTCTGTAGGAATATTGCCAACTTTATTATGATTAAAAGCACCATTAACATTTACATAATAGTTAAAGTCCTTACCGATTTTATCATTCCAACCTAGTCCTAGTTCAAAACCAGTATTTTTCACATCCCCACCATTAATATAAGGTGCACCAGTTCCAGCAGTAGCAAGAATTGGAGCTACAACTAACCAATCTTTTGTTTTCTTATAATACCAATCAAAGTTTATGTTCAATTTGCCATTTATCGCACGAGCATCAAAACCTAAATCCGTCTGTTCAGAAGTTTCCCATTTTATTTTTTCATTAGCAAGACGACTTTCATATGCTCCATAATAGTTTGCCTGTGCTGTAGCACCGTATTTGTTTCCGAAAAGGTAATATACTCCACTTGTTGTTATTGGACTTACATACATAAGGTCACCTATATTTTGGTTGCCTACCTGTCCCCAACTTGCACGAAGTTTGAAATAGTCGAATACATGAGAAACTGGTTTCCAAAATTTTTCGTTAGAAAGAATCCAACCACCACTTATTGAAGGAAACCATCCCCATCTGCTACCACGCGCAAATTTACTTGATGCATCAGCACGTAATGTGACATTCAACATATATGTTTCTTTTAAGTTCCAACCAAGTCTTCCAAAATATGAGAACATACGTTGATTAAGTGCTGGAGAACCACTTGCACTTAATCCGTCCTCTGGAGTAGTTGCAGTTCCATTACTTACGTAAGCATGTGACCAATCAGCAAATCCATTTTTAAGAATTCCCTGAGAACTGCCTACACCTACACCCCAAAACTGATAGCTTTCTGTACCAAGAAGTGCATTAAAACTATGATCTTTAATCTTCCAGTCATAACTTAATGTATTTGTCCATGTAATCTGTTGATTATGGCTTGCACTCTGACTGACACGCGTCTGATTAATATTTTGGCTATATGCACTGAAATGATATAACGGAGTGAAACTTCTAAAGTCAGAAGAATAATACTCATAACCTACAACTGTACGGAATTTCAAGTTATTAATAATCTCTGCCTCAGCATATATATTTCCTGTAAAGCGAGCCGCATTAGTCTGATTATTAGTATTCGTCATCATCAAACCATAAGGATTTCCCATTGTTTGAAGATCTGTCCAATCCATATTATCAGTAGCATAATAAGGACTTCCGTATTGTCCTGCTCCATATACAGGAATAAAAGGTGACATGCCAAAAGCTCCACGAAGAGAGTTATTATAAGCATTGCCAACCATGATTCCTTTATTCTTTGTATATACAAAGCTGACCTGTTCACCAACTTTAAGCCAAGGCTTAACCTTCCAGTCAGAATTTACACGGAAATTGTAACGTTCATAGTTACTAACATCCGATCCACCAACAATACCTTCTTGATTCATATACCCTAATGTAAGCGCATAATTTCCAGCGCTGCTACCACCAGTTATTCCTACATTATAAGAATCTGTTTTAGCATTTTTCTTAAACATTTGGTCAACCCAATCAGTATTGATTAAGCTGCCATCAGAATTATATATACCCTTATATGAATTCCAATCATATGGCAATTTACCAGAGTTTACAGCTTGTTCGTCAAGAATTTCCTTATACTCGTTAGCATTCAGCATATCAATTGAACGCGGTTTGTTCTGCCACCCCATATAACCATCAAAACTAACAACAGCTCTACCCTCCTTACCACTTTTGGTAGTAATTAAGACAACACCATTTGCAGACTGTGATCCATATATTGCAGCTGATGCAGCATCCTTCAACACATCAATACTTTCTATATCACTAGGATTTAAGGACCCAATATCGCCTCGTATACCATCAATAATATAAAGAGGATCACTACCATTTATAGTACCCATACCACGGATATTAACCTTGAGCCCAGAACCAGGCTGACCAGACTGTGATATAATTGTCATACCAGGAGTCTGTCCCTGAAGAGCTTGCAAAGGATTCGAAGTATTTAACTTTGCAATGTCTTCACCCTTAACATTGATGTTAGCACCTGTTACAAGCTTTTTCTTCTGAACGCCATAACCAATTACAACAACATCATTGAGTGAATTTGCCTTTTCCTTAAGGCTAACCGTAATGTTATCACCACTCACTTTTACATTTTGAGTGATATAACCAATGTAGCTCACAACGAGAGTCTGCCCGTCATTAGCTTCTATTGAAAAATTACCATCAAGGTCGGTAATTGTTCCGCCCTGCTTACCCTGCACTACAACTGTTGCACCAATAAGAGGTGCATTATCAGAAAGGGACAAAACCTTTCCTACAAAAGTTTTAGCGCAGAGATTAATTGCGGAAGATAGCATAAATACTACTAACGCAATCTTGCAAAAATTGAGATTCTTGCAACACATAAGAAATGTTTTTCTCATAGTTACTTTGTGTTTTTGGTTAAATTTGATAATTTAAAGTATTAGTTATTCATGATAACTGATTATTACCAGTTTTTCATATTGCAAATTTAAACAAAACTACAAAAATATTAACGTTTATATGTTTTCAAAGTTGTACCAAATAGTATCTACAACTGTATAAAATGTTTCTATAAACTACATATAAGGTAATTGATATGAAGCTAAGAATCAATGTTTTTCTGAGCTTTCACGTATTTTCAATATCATTGGTACAATTTCTTTATATATTGTTTGATCACCATTGATATTTCTCATTAGCAATTCACAACTTTTATTACCTTGCACATGTGCCTGATCCATTATAGCACTGAGTTTTGGAGTAACAAAAGCTGCCGAGTCACCATCAGTAAACCCAATAATTGCGACATCGTCTGGAATAGAAAGTCCACATTCCTTTATTGCATCAAAAGCAGCATAAGTCACAATATCATTAAAAGCAAGTATTGCATCAGGGCGATTTTCACTCTGCAAAAGTTTTATTGTTGCTTGTCTGGCTACATCAAAATCGATCTTATCACATATCACTAGGTCTCTTTCTATCGGCAATCCTTTTTCACGAAGCGCCTCAAGATACCCATGTTTACGTCTACGCACCATATCAAGATGATTTGGTCCACCAACAAAAGCTATTCTCTTCGAGCCTGTTTCTATGAGATGACAAGTTGCAACCTGAGCAGCTTCATCACCATTGCCTACAACCTGAGAGAACTTTTCTGGAAGACATGTACGTGCAAAGAATACAACTGGTATACCCATTTCATACAATTGTTCGAAATGCGTATAGTCTACTGTGTCTTGTGCTAGACATGCAATTATACCTTCAACATGCATTGAAATGAAATTGTCAATAGCTCTCTTCTCCATTTCACAACTTTCATGACTGTTTGCACTAATAACAGAATATCCGGCTCTTGAGGCAAAATCCTCTATTCCATCAAGCACAGCAGCATAATAATGAGTGACCAGATTAGGCACAATTACCCCAATAACTCTTGGAGCCTCTTTTCGCAAACTCTGCGCAAAAGGATTTGGGCGATAATTTAATTTCTTAGCCAAATCTTTTACTTTCTGCTTCATATCGTCTCCTACCTCGTGGCTATTCCTCAATGCACGAGATACTGTTGCAATACTAACACCAAGTTCGTCCGCAAGATCCTTTAAAGAAATTCTACGTTGTTTCATTATTATATTTGAAGGTTATTTCTATTCTAATATTTCTGCCAAATGCAAAAGTACAAATTTAATGCAGATGCGCAAACGTTTACGTTGTTTTTTAGGGCTAAATAATAACAACTAGACAAAAAAAGTATTAAATTTGTATCAGAATTTTAATGAGTAATGAATAGTTGATAATAAGTTAGTTAGAAAATGTACGGTTTATGATTGTCGTGAGACAATTTTAAACCTTTTTTATTTATATATATTCTAATTCAATTATATATAGTATTCGGCAGAATCTACTAGTCCCGCTCTCAATGCATACTTTGTTGCTTCATGCACATTATTCACTCCTAATTTTCTGAATATATTTTTTCTATGGGTATTAATTGTATGGAAACTAGAGATACGTTTCTCAGCTATTTCTTTTGTTGTCATTCCCAAAGCAATCTCTTTCAGAATTTCAGTTTCAGTCTTAGTGAGAACAATCTCCTCTTCTAATTTATTTGGAGCAAGCAGCATCTCTGTCATTCGCTGGCAGATAAAGCGATTGCCATTTATAGCAAACCATATAGCTTCATTTATCTCCTGCATACTACTTTCTTTAAGCAATATACTAAACTTTGTAGATGTAGCAATAATAAGTCTTGTGAAATCTATACTCAAATCTTCACAGAATATTATCCAACGTGTTTTTGTGAAACGTTGATTGATAATTCCTAGTTCAGCAGCATCATTGATATCAAACATTGTATAGTCCAAAATAACTACACAATCCTGATTTTCGTTTAATGCCATTAAAAGTTCAGCCTTATCTTCTGTATATTTATATTCCACATTGTCCATAGAATCAATAATATACATAAGTCCAGCACGTGTTATATCTTGCTTGTCAGCTAACAGAATTCTCATATTTGCTTACATTTTAGTGCAAATGTAAGTAAAATAAATGAAAAATGACAAATATTTAATTGATATTTGTCATTTTTCCTATTGTTAGAATGTCATTCTTAGCATAAACCTAATTCCATTTTTCTTTGCAGTAGGAAGTCCGGTATAATTGCATCTATGAACATATTCCACATGAAGTATCTTAAAGATATTGTGCACTCCAGCAACAAGTTCCACATAAGGTCTATTAGGATCCATAACATAACATCCTTCAGGGAAAGCCATCAGTGTATTGTCCATTGCATTCTGTGGCAACATAGGATTATTCTTGTCTGTAAGTTTTCCCCACAGAGTCTTTACCCCTATATACTCACGCCACTTCAATTTCTTAAATAAAGGAATCCTGTTGAATATCTTCCCATTAAGGTCCCAACTCATGTCAAGACTTGCATAACGGTCATTAAGGAATTCCATATTGTTTATCAAATTGAAGGTTTCATCCTCAACAATATAACTCAAGTTGGCAGCCGGCATTATAAGCAAAGGATAAGGAACTTTATTCCATTGTGCTCCAGCTTTCACATACATATCAATCTTTCCCCAGCTATTCATCCAAAAACGCTTATAGATGCCTGCCTCAGTAAAGTTATAAGTGTAGTCGCCTCCAAGCAATCCCTTGACTCCCATCGTATGGTTCAAAGAGAATACAGGTGCATCTAGATTTATAGGTATACGACGCTGCTTTGTATTAATGTATGTACGTCCCGGTGAAAGTTGGAATCCTAAATTAAATTCAGTCGTGCGCATTTTTCCATTATGGATATACTTACCCACCTGACTGTTATCAAAATCCCGTAGCAGTCCTACCAGAGTCTGATTAGCATCATTCATACTGCTCAACGGTATGAAGAACAGACGACCAGCAGCCTCATTCTCTTCAGTTTTCAAGCCTAAAGTAGTTTTCAAGCCCCATTCAGACTCCCATTCAAAATCGAGTCGCTGAGTATTGTAGAACATCATCTTATCTACCGTTGCCCATTTGAAAGCGGTAAACACATTATCCTTATCTGTTTGGACAAACTTGTCTGACGGTGACATTATATCATACGTTGAAGACAGAGTTATAGTTCTCTTTGGAAATTCTCTCGGCAGATAATCCTTCTTATTGAAAGAATATGTGACAGTTCCTTCATAATAGTTCTTTTTACTGTCCCAACCACGTGCGAAATATCCAGAGAAGAATAGATTCTTATTCAGATTGGCAGTTGTCTGTGCACTTAAACGTGTACGCAGTCCATCAATGAAATTTGATGTAATCATAGTGTTTACAGGACCAACATCTACCTTACTTGGATGATTGAGATCACCCGTTTCTACAAAGTTCTCAGCCAATGCCTTAACACCGAATATAATATACTTAAATCCCTTCTGTTGCTCTATGCGGTGTATGAAAGCATCCATACCGCTCTCTCCTTTCGTAAGTCCCACTGTGCGATATTGATTCCAGAAAGCCTCGTCACGCATCATTGCGTTTGACTCGCGCTTAGTTGCAGCTTTACCCTTGAACAATTGTTTCGGCAACGGATCAAACGCATAGTCACTGAGTCGTGTCGTTCGTGTTACGAGCATTTTAGACAAAAAACTTGCGACCTTCATTTCAACAATCATGTCGTCAACGCTCAACGCCCATTCTCCATTTGGCAGTTTTGTGTATTCCTGTGTCACATTAAGATTTTCCACAAAATTCACATCGCTGCGCTTTGGTATGGTTAGTTCGCATCTTTTCACATGCAATGACGAGTCTGCCAAGACATACAGTTCACCACGGAATCCGAAATCCTGCTGATTATTCGGTATGAATTGCAGATGATAACACAAGTCACGATCCACATATACAGTGTCTTCAATGTAATATCTGTAGAAATCGATGGCACTCTTACCGATTGGACTTGTAAACGGATATTGAAGCAAACGTATTTGGTCATCATACAAGTTGACATCAGTAAACACGTCTTTCAATGTTGTATTAAGGATGTCTCCTGTCTCCAGCAACTGGTTTATTCCATTACTTTGCTGACCAATAATAATATCTTTCTCGTTCTTCGGATCCTTTCTGTAAATATGTTGTGAAACGGTCTCATCAACAGATAAAGGCAATATCAATTTATGATTATACGGACTTGTCTCAATCTGGTCTACAAGCCATTGCTTCTTTGCAAAGAATCCACTGTCAATATCAGCTTTTTGGATATCGTTTACCGCCAAAGTTATCTTCTGATATTTATTATACTGATAATAATCATGATTACTCAAGTCGGTTTTATGCTTAGCAGCTATCACACGTTTCATCAACTCTACAGCAGGGTTTTCCTTTCTGGTGTATCGTTTTTTCTTTGTCTTAACCACAACTTCCTTTAATGTTTTTGTGTCGGGTTTCAACTTCACATGCAGCATGTCATGCTGGTCAGCTTTCAGGTTATAAATCTTTGACTGATATCCCACAGCGCTTATAGTAAGTGGCCAGCCATTGTGGTATTCGATAACAAACTTTCCGAATACATCACCGCTGACTGCAATATGTTGTCCTTTATACGAAGCACTTGGATACGATATGGTATCACCGGTTATTGCATCGGTGACAACACCTATAATCTGCGCTTTTGCAAATGATGTTATAAGCAAAAGCAGAATAGTTGCGTATGTCCTGTATAGTCCTTTCATCCTTATTTTTTTCCTATTGTAATATTTGGGCAATATCTGTTATTATCCTATCTGGTAAAGTTTCATCATATACTTTATCCGTCCATCCTTCACCCTTAAACCAAATCGTCTTACAACCTATCTTGTTTGCGGGTTCAATATCTTTATAAAAGCTGTCGCCAACAACAACTACTTCATCAGGTTGTAGTCCAAGCTCCTCAACACCCAATTTATATATACGTGGATCAGGCTTGCGAATTCCCACAACTGCACTTTCTACTATGGCAAGAAACAGATGGTCTAACTTAAATTCTTTAAGAACCACACCAACATTGCCATAGAAATTGCTTACAAGCACCATTGGATAATCGGCATTAAGTTTTTCAAGCACATCACGGCTGTGGTCTGTAACCTTCTTAACCTCTGAATATACATCATCAAGTACAGCCTTGTGCATACGATTCAACTCGTCTTCGTCTGCATCCCAAAAGCCAGCACTGCACATATATTCCATCTCCAGTCTAAGCTTTGTGTCCAATGTCTTGTAAAAAGTATAGTCTGGCTTTATTATAGGCACATTACCCAAAGTGCGTTCACCATAGACGTAAGCTTCACGAAACTGTTCCTCAGCAACAGGCACGTTTTGCCTTTGGTATGAGTGCCACAGCACCTTTCCCCAATGGTGTCCCTCTGTATCTAGAGTACCTCCGTAGTCAAATATGTATCCTTTTATCATATTTATTTCAATTTTTCGGTAAGTGATGCGCACATCTTTTCGTGCTTACTGTGCATATAAATATACATAAAGCTCATTACAACAATCTCAAACATCGGATAAATCCAAGGATGATTTATAAGACATGAAACATAGCATACAATAGCTCTGAGATTGAATGTCAGCAAGTTTGTGTATGGCATTAAAGGACGTGAACCAGCAAGGAACTCATTCTTAACTTGTTCTCTCTGTCCTTTGTATTCCTCTTTGTCTGCCATTTCATTCCATTGTTTAAAAAACTTTTGGAATTCAGGTGTACGCTTTTCCTGACTATGACAATACTTAGCATAGTTTGAATAAAAGATGCGTGCCCAGAATGATCCTTTTGCAGGCAATTCCGCCAACACCTTTTTCTGTCCTTCATAACTATCCAGTTCGCTTCCACTCTTTCCTTTCAAGAAGAACAAATGTATCTGACGGTAATAATCTGATAAAGAACTTTGTGGAGAATGGCACAGTATACCTGCAACAACAATCACTGCCCAAATCCATACACCCCATTTCATATCGGTGTTAGGAATGTTATCATTCATCAATCTGAATGCTATCGCCAAATATATGCAGGCAAACCATACGTCGCCAGAAAATCCATCCAGCATTCTTCCTATTAATGTCTTCTTTCCTGTAAGTCTTGCCATCTGCCCATCTGTCGAATCACAGAAATTGGCAAACACAAGCAGCACGACTCCCATTATATTATGTTGAGTATCAGGATAATAGAACATGTATCCAGCAGCAACGCCTAAGAATATAGATAATACTGTGATCGTATTTGGATGCACGTTGAGCTTATTCCAAAACAATGCAAATACCAATCCTATTGGACGTGTGAAATGCACATCCAACCACTCTTCTGTATCATTTGACTTAAAAGATGCCTGTAACAATTCCTTAAAACTACTCATTATTCCTTTTATATTTTTATTGTGTTTAAACTATTTTTCTTTATCGTCAACTTTGCAATAGTATCTGCTGCAATGTTTCTGCAACGAGAAAAACTAGGCCAGTCGTTGAAGTCTATTATATAAAATTCTCCGTCTTCGGTTATTATAGCGTCTCCACCGTAGACGTCTATACCTGTAACCTGTGCTACTTTATCAGCCGTAGTCTTCAAAAGCTTTTCATCGAAAGCATAATGACATGCATCACCATTAAGTTTTTCATCACCAAACTTAGACTCACCATCATCACTTGGATAGAAATATTTGAAGAAACCACCTTTAACAGCATAAAATTTCACCAAATCCCCTTGCACATGCGCCTGAACAATCCAGTTTGTTATCCCTCGAATCACGAACTCTGCCTCTTTATTGGCAAGCATTGCTCTGTCCTTACAATACACAACATCACTTTTAGACTGAGCTGCAGCGTCACCACGCTTGAGCCAATACCCAGAATTTCCTTCTGATGGAGGAACGGGTATATCATTATCGCACATTATATTGTCTAGCTTTCTGCGTCCGCATGCTTCTACACCATAAGCAGAATTAACGACAACGGCTCCTTCATCTTCCTTAGTTTTCAGCAAAGTCAATGTTTCAGGAAGCCTTGCCATAGACAAATATACGTCAGCTTCATCATAAGCAGACAGTTTACCTTCATCTATCATTGATATATCATACGGCAATCTGTCGCAAACAGCTTGCAATATAGCCTTGTCTTTCTCCACTGAGTTTGGAGAGAATCTGTCATCTCGCCTAACTGCTATTATCTTCATAACTTGTAAAGTTCAGAATATTATTTCAAAACTTGTGCATATTGGCCCAAGAACTGCTCTGCTTTCACAATATCTTCAGCATGGTCTATATCCATGACTTTTGAAAAAGAAAAAGCCTTCAGCTTTCTTCCGTCTCTGACAAGTGCACGCTGAAAATTTCTCATTCTACTCTCGCCGCGTTCCATGCAGTCATTGAGAGTATCGAGTGATTTAGCATTCAATCCGTATATTCCACCTGATATATATTTGCAACCATTTTCATTATTATCAAAGAATCCGGTTACGTTTAATTCATTATCTGTGCCTACATAAAGAGGCTTTTCATCATCTATATAATCCGTAACTCCCATCAATCCGTCATAACCTGAATTTATACATTCACGGAATTCAGATATATACTCTTTAAATTCTTTAGCCTTGAATATAGTATCAACAGTAGTCATAACAAAAGGCTTTTCATCAAGAAGTTTGCTTAATTCAAAAAAGCTGTGCATAGAACTGGGTGTTGTCTTCACGATGAAGTTCAATGGAATAGGTCTACCATTAAGCCCGTCTTCCTCCAGTTTCAAGAGATGCTGGCTAACCTTTGTCGTAAGGTTATTACATATAATTGTTATCTTTTCAGCATCGTTATCCATGAAAACACGTATTAAACGGTCTATAAGATGCTCATTCTGAACTTTCACCAGCGGTTTAGGCTCATTAACGCCTTCTTGTGCCAAGCGTGACCCTTCACCTGCTGCAATAATTGCATAATTCATCTAAATATTTTTTTGTAGCTACTAAAAACGTAGCAAAAGTACACATTATAAGTTAAAACAGAAAACTTTTTTGCACAATTTTGTTTTTTAGCATATAATATATAGTACACGTTCATATTTTTAAACATCAAAATACCAATTAGAATATCAAATAATTCATTAAAATGAACTACACAAAATGATATAACGATGTGAGATATAACTTACGTTATAACGATGAAAAGGAAACGTTTGATCGATATAATGCAAACTTTATATCGTAGAAAAGGAAACGTTTGATCGTAGGAATAAAAACTTTATATCGTAGAAAAGGAAACGTTTGATCGTAGGAATAAAAACTTTATATCGTAGAAAACAATTTCAAACATACAGACAAACAGATAACAATGCAGATTAATCATGCTTACGCCGTATCATTTTAGTTTGTTAGTTTGTTTTCGTAGATTCATTTGATATCATTTGCCTACATAGGTTTTTCAAAAAAGCAAGCATCTAAACGGCTACACGCTGACTATCAATACATTACAATGTATTTTATATTTTTATAGTGTCGGTGACGTGGCATCATACATACAGCCACATAACCGACACTTATTTATCTATAAAAAGCATTACAACTTACTGATAATCAACCAAAAAACACTTAGACGCTTAAATTTCTAAAAAACTCTTGTACGTGCGTGTACACGTACATCATATATAATATGCTGAAAAAACGAATTTACGCCTAGTTCACATGATATGACATATCAGGATTACTGTCTATATAATTCAGCAAATCTTTCTTTATCTCTATTGAACGGTTATTTGAACGTAGCATCATACTTACATTGTGTTCCTGATCTACGACCTGAATATACAATTGAGTATTACCAACTGACTTTTCCACCATTGTAGAAATATCGGTAACCACAGTCTCATCTATTGCATCGCTGTTGATTGTGATTGTAAACTTCTCAAGACGATTAGCCTTCACAGTCTGCATATACTGAATATCAGAAATGCGGAAATCATAATAATCACTATCACGATATTTCTGCTGGCACTTAGCTTTTATATACACGATGCAACCCTCTGCAAGCAATCCTCTCCATTTTCCCCAGTCCTCACCGAAGAAAGCAAGTTCACCGCTGCCGTTAAAATCTTCTATCGTCACGAAGCCACATGGCTTACCTGTCTTTGTGAACTTTGATTTCACAGCCGTAACAATACCGCCCATGGTAATTTCTTCTTTCTTTGCCAACTCTTGCTTATTGTCTAGTTCTGAACAATGGGTGTTGCACATTGTATTCAATATAATACTGAATTCATCTAGCGGATGAGCACTTATATATATTCCAACGAGGTCGCGCTCACGATTCAGCTTTTCAATGTTACTCCAACCTTCTGCTTCTACTGGTTGCGGACGTGCTATCTCAACAGCTTGTTCACCACCAAAGAGTGAATTCTGTGCTTCATGCTGTTCTGCCTGAAACAGCTGACCGTAACGAACCAACACGTCAAGGAATGTTTCTCCTTTTGGATTAGCAGCTAAATACTGCTCACGTTGGAAGGCAAAACTATCAAAACCACCACTTAATGCAAGAGACTCAAATGCCTTTCTATTAACACTGCTGTAATCAATGCGTTCAGCAAAATCATATATATCCTTGTAAGGTCCATGATCTTCACGTTCCTTCACGATAGCAAGAGCAGATCCCTCTCCCATTCCTTTTATGGCAGACAGACCGAAACGAATTTCACCTTTCTTATTTACACCAAACTTAGAGTAACTCTCGTTTACATCCGGACCAAGAGTGGCAATCTTCATATTCTGGCACTCCTCCATCAACTTAGTGATTTCGATAATCTGACTAAATCTACGAGTCATCAGCGCAGCCATATATTCTGCAGGATAATGAGCCTTGATATATGCCGTCTGATAAGCTACCCAAGAATAACATGTAGCATGAGACTTATTGAAGGCATAAGAGGCAAACTTCTCCCAGTCGGTCCAAATCTTTTCCAGAACCTTAGGGTTATGACCATTCTCCTGTCCTTGCTTTATGAACTTAGGCTTCATCGCATCAACAATAGCCTTCTTCTTTTTACCCATTGCCTTACGCAGCGCATCGCTCTCACCACGAGTGAAACTAGCCAACTGACGGGAAAGAAGCATCACTTGCTCCTGATACACGGTAATACCGTAAGTATCTTTGAGATACTTCTCCATACATGGAATATCATAAGCAACAAGAGACGGATCATGCTTTCTCTTGATGAAGTCAGGGATATAATCCATTGGTCCCGGACGATAAAGAGCATTCATGGCTATAAGGTCCTCGAATACGGTAGGATGAAGTTCACGTAGATACTTCTGCATACCCGGAGATTCAAACTGGAATGTTCCGATTGTACGTCCTTCCTGATATAGTTTATATGTTAATTCGTCATCAATAGGAATATTGTCCAAATCAATATCATCACCAACAGTCTTCTTGATAACCTTGCACGCCTCTTTCAACTCCGAAAGAGTCTTCAATCCCAAAAAGTCCATCTTGATAAGACCAGTTGACTCAATAACATGCCCATCATATTGTGTTACGGCTGTTTTCAATCCTGGGAAATCAGGGTCATCGGCTGTAGATACAGGAACCCAGTCACTTATAGGGTTACGGCAGATAATGAAACCACAGGCGTGAATACCAGTTCCACGCACCGTACCCTCAAGCATCTTGGCATATTTAATGGTATTACGCTCACGTGTATCAATAGAGACTTCAGCCTCTCTCAATTCGGGAGTACATTTAATAGCATTTGTAAGATTCATCTTCAAACCGTCTGGTAAACGGTCAGGAATAGCCTTACAAAGCATATTCGACTTTTCCAATGGCAACTTTTCCACACGTGCGACATCCTTAATAGAGTTCTTTGTCGCCATACTTGCATAGGTAATGATATGCGCACAATTCTCATGACCATACTTATCCATAACCCAGCGAAGCACCTTTCCACGACCGTCATCATCAAAGTCGGTATCAATATCAGGAAGGTTCACACGGTCTGGATTCAAAAAACGTTCAAACAGCAAGTCATATTTCAATGGATCTATCTTTGTAATTCCCAAACAATAGGCAACAACAGAACCTGCGGCTGATCCACGTCCAGGACCGACCATAACTCCCAACTCCGTACGCGCAGCTTTGATAAAGTCTTCCACAATGAGGAAGTATCCAGGAAAACCCATTGTCTTCATCACATGAAGCTCAAAGTTAATATGCTCTATTACATTATCTGGTAAAGGATCACCATAGAGTAACTTAGCACCATCATAAGCCAATTTATCTAGATAGTCGGCTTCAAACTTGATACGATATATTTTATCATATCCGCCCAATCGTTTAATAACCTTCTGACCTTCCTCTTCTGGCAACTGATTTTCGCCATTCTCATCAGAAGTAAACTCCTTATAAAGCTGTTCCTCTGTAATCTTGTTTCTCCATTCTTCTTCTGTACCAAAATCCTCTGGAATCGGGAAGTATGGCATGATAGGTCCATGATCAATACTGAATATTTCAACCTTATCAAGAACCTCTAATGTATTAGCCATTGCCTCTGGAATATCAGAAAATATCTCGTTCATCTCAGCCTTGGTCTTAAACCATTCCTGCTTACTATATCTCATACGGTTAGGATCATCCAAATCCCTACCTGTTGCCAAACAAAGCAAATGGTCATGAGCTTCAGCTGTTTCCTTATCCTCAAAATGGGCATCATTGGTACAAACAAGCTTTATACCATATTCCTTAGCAAACTCCATTAAAACCTTATTGGCTTTCTGTTGAAGCGGAAACGCTTCCCTGTTTGCCAATAAAGAAGGATCTTTCACTTCATGACGCTGTAGCTCCAGATAAAAGTCATCGCCAAACACACGATGATACCACTCACAAGCTTCACGCGCTCCAGCCATATCACCATGAAGAACCTTTGAAGGAACCTCACCTGCTATACAAGCAGAACAAACGATAAGGTCGTCATGATATTTTTCCAGTTCAAATCTGTCTGTACGTGGACGATAATAATAACCGTCTACCCAAGATTTACTGACTAGTTTTATAAGATTCTTATAACCATTATAGTTCTTTGCCAATACAATAAGGTGGTAACCAGAATTGTCACCATTTTCCTTCACCTTATCTACCAATCTATGATGAGCAACGTACATCTCGCATCCAAGGATAGGCTTGAATGGTTCAAGACCTTCAGCCTTGCGTTTCTTATTGACTCCAGCACAATAATCAGATAACTCTTTTATGCCGAACATCACACCGTGGTCGGTGATCGCCATACCCTTCATGCCGTCTTTGACAGCCTTGTCTACTAGTCTTGGTATCTTCGACTGTCCGTCAAGGATAGAATAATTGGTATGAACGTGTAAGTGGATGAAGTCTTCCATATAATAATTTTCGTTTTGAGTTGCTAAGTTACTGCAAATCGAGCAAAACACAAAATAAAAAGTCATTTTTTATTCTTATATTTGCGGAAACGATAAAAAATAATTATCTTTGCATTCGATTAGTACTATCCTAATTTACCTATGATAAAAAGAATTAAGAAATTTAAGAAGATACGCATTCACCGTGAGGGTACAGATACACTGCTCTACGGTTTTATTATATTGGCCGCAATTGCTTTGTTGCTTAACCGTTTAGACAACAAACTCCCATTTTGGAGTTTCATTGTAATTTTCGGAGTTATATATAGTATAGTATTAAACTTCTATCGCTGCCCGATACGCAGATTTTCAGACGACGACGATACTGAGAAGATTGTTGTTGCACCTGCTGACGGTAAGATTGTTGTTATTGAAGAGGTAGAAGAAAACGAATATTTTCACGATCGCCGACTCATGATAAGCATCTTTATGAGTCTTTTCAATGTTCACGCCAACTGGTTTCCTGTTGACGGAAAAGTTAAATTCGTAAATCACAAGGACGGAAACTACCATAAAGCGTGGCTTCCTAAAGCTAGTGAGGAAAACGAACATGCAGATGTAATGATAGAAACTCCAGACGGACAGGAAGTTCTTTGCCGTCAGATAGCTGGAGCTATGGCACGCCGTATTGTAACATACGCAAAAGAAGGTGAAGATTGCTACATTGACGAGCATTTAGGATTCATCAAGCTTGGAAGTCGTGTAGATGTATACTTGCCGATTGGCACAGAAGTTTGCGTAAAGATGGGACAAGCCACTACTGGTGACCAGACTGTCATCGCAAAGTTAAAAGGTTGAAAGAAAAATGAATTTCAAGAAACACATTCCTAACAGCATCACATGCTGTAATCTAATTTCAGGCTGCATTGCTACCACTTATGCTTTCAGCGGAAATCCAAAAATGGCTCTTCTATGGATTATCATAGGTGCCGTATTTGATTTTTTTGATGGAATGAGCGCTCGCTTACTACATGTATCTTCACCAATTGGCAAGGAACTTGATTCACTTGCCGATGATGTAACATTCGGTGTAGCACCAGCAACAATAGTATTTGCCGAACTTGGCGTTTTGGAATATCCATCTTTTATGGAACCTATGCGCCAATTTATTCCTTATATAGCATTTGTCATGGCTGCATTCTCTGCACTACGCCTTGCAAAGTTTAATCTTGACGAGCGACAGACTACATCATTCATCGGACTACCAACTCCAGCCAATGCTTTGTTTTGGGGTTCACTTGTAGTAGCAAATCCAACATGGCTTGAAGGAAACAATTGGTCTGTATTAGTTGTCATAGTATTGATTTTAATAAGTTGCTACTTGCTGATATCAGAAATACCAATGTTTGCGCTTAAATTCAAGCAATGGGGTTGGAAAGACAATAAGGTCAAGTATTGCTTTATGGCGTTATCCGTATTCTGCGTAGCTGTTTTTGGAATACTAGAAGCATGGTGGATAATCATTTCATTATATTTCATAATTTCAGTAGTACTAAATTTAAATAATAAGGAGAAATAACTTATGTTTATGTTTATTTTCAAGTTTATATTACTGCTTTTCATAGCATTGTTCTTATTTATTTTGGTTTTTGCTTTCCGCATCCTGAATTTTTTCAGAAACGGAATAAACCAATTCAATAAACAAAACGGGAACAATGCAGGACAACATGGCAGAAAGAACTCTTACGATGACGATGAAAAGGTAATAGACACACGCAATCCGGAAGATGCAAATAAAAAGATATTCACTAAGGATGAAGGTGAATATGTTGATTATACTGAAGAAGAAAAGTAAAAAGCTTTAAATATAAAAAATGCGGAGAATATGATATTCTCCGCATTTTTCGTATATACTCTTTTGCAAAATCATCAATTGTGTACCAATGTACCAATCTCCTGACCATCCATAACCTTTTTAAGATTACCGACAACATCCATATTAAATACATAGATTGGAAGATTGTTTTCCTTGCACATTGTTGTTGCTGTTAGATCCATAACTTTAAGTCCACGAGTATAGATATCATCAAAAGTAATATCGCTGAACTTTGTAGCTGTAGGATCTTTCTCTGGATCAGCAGTATAAACACCGTCTACACGTGTACCTTTCAGCATTACGTCTGCCTCTATCTCAATACCACGCAAAGAGCTACCTGTATCAGTAGTGAAATAAGGACTACCTGTACCAGCAGAGAAAATGCAAACATATCCTGCTTCCATAGCCTCTATAGCCTTCCATTTGCTGTAAAACTCACCAATAGGCTCCATGCGAATTGCTGTAAGAACTTTTGTTTTTACATCTATCGCTCCCAAAGCACTGCTCAACGCCAAAGAGTTTATAACTGTAGCGCACATTCCCATTTGGTCTCCCTTAACACGGTCAAAACCTTTCTGACTACCACTTAAACCACGGAAGATGTTTCCTCCGCCGATAACGATTCCTATCTGCACACCCATCTCGTGCACTTCCTTAATCTGCTTGGCATAGTCTGAAAGACGATCAGGATCAATACCGAATCCTTGTTTGCCCATAAGACTCTCACCACTTAGTTTAAGAAGAATTCTCTTAAATCTTGCCATAATATATTATTTGTTATTTTGTATACTTGCTTACAACACCGTTTCAATTTCTTTGAAACGATATTCACTGATAATGCCATTTCTGTCTCTAACAACTAAAGTTCCATCATCTCCCACTTCGATTATCGCTGCATCAAAAACTTTATCAGTTTCCTTGTCACGATACTTAAAGAAACCATGCCTACGATATAATGCTAAATGATACAATGCAGAGATGTCACCATACTGTCCATTCTCTATCATTGCATAATACTTCGTGAATGAATCAACGATTTCATCCATAAGTTTTTTCCTGTCTATATCATTACCTAATATGTTTTTCAATGAAACAGGATTAGGTGCACTACTTTTAAACTCCGTCTGATTAACATCAATACCTGTACCGAAAATACAGTTCTTTATATGTCCACCACCTAGAGTAGTTTCTATAAGCGTGCCACCAATCTTCTTATCATTCCAATATATGTCATTAGGCCACTTCAAAGTTATTCCATCAGTGTATTTATCCAATGCTTCTTTCACGGCTAGAGCTTCAGCCATTGAAAGCAGAAATTGACAATGTACTGGAACCATGACAGGATAAACCAAAATACTGAATAAGAGGTTTTTACCAATTTCACTCTCCCATATATTGTCACCTTGTCCCCTACCAGATTTCTGATAATCAGCAACTACTACACTTATTTTTTCATCAGAAACAGGAACATAATTCTTCAGATAGTTATTTGTAGAATCGATTTCGTCAAGCCAAATGATATTAGGTTTAACTGTTTTCTTTTTATTTCTATTAAAGCACCACATATATAATAATGTAATAAATTCTAATGATTACCGTTCATCGCTAACACAGGATTAAACGCATCGATAATATGTTCTAAGCTTGCATCTTGCGGCTTTGTCCCAACTATTGTGATGATGTCAAATCTAAGATCATCATATATTTGAAACTCCTTAACGTAAGCGTTGGCAGCCCAGCCGATACTCTTTATTTTTCTTTCATCAACAGCATCTTCAGGACTCACTATGACATCAGTTGCACGAGTTTTAACCTCTACAAACACCACTGTCATTCCGTCTTCTGTGCGAGCCACGATATCAATATCACGTTTACCAAGTCGCCAATCTCTACTGATTACTTCATAACCTTTCTTCAGCAAGTATTCGGCGGCATAGTTCTCCCCCCATTTACCTAAATCATTATGAACTGCCATTGAATATATTTTCTAAGAAAGACAAACATAGTCTTTACAGACACAAAAGTACACTTTTTATTCCACACATCAAATTATTTATTATAAATTTAATAACTTTGCAAGCATGAATGAAGATCAAATAAAGAAAGACGAATTCTATATGCGCAAGGCTTTGAATGAAGCACAACTTGCAGCAGAAGCCAACGAAATTCCTATTGGAGCTGTGATAGTTTGCAACGACCGTATCATAAGCCGTGCTCACAATCTAACAGAAACACTTCACGACGTTACCGCACATGCAGAGATGCAGGCAATAACATCGGCAGCCGATATGTTAGGAGGCAAATACCTTTGTGACTGCACACTCTATGTGACGGTAGAACCATGTACAATGTGTGCCGGTGCCATTGGTTGGGCACAGATTAGCAGAGTAGTATATGGTGCTCCAGATGAAAAACGCGGATATACAAAGATTGCACCAAAAGCACTTCATCCAAAGGCAACTGTTACATCAGGAGTTATTGAAGATGAATGCAGGGAAATAATGCAGAACTTTTTTAAGAAAGTAAGATAAAAAAGAAAAAGCAGGAACAGAGTTGTAACTCCATTCCTGCTTTTTTATTTCTTATTAAACGTCACCTTTACTTAACCTGAATGACAAGATACTTACTTGTACTCCAGAAAATCTGAGGATTTGTAATTGTCAACTCATATTGCTTATTAGCGTCACGTGTAAGTGTGTAACTGCTTGACGGATGCAATGTCATAATCTTAACAGACTTAGAATACAGTTTTATACTCTTTTCTACACGGATATCAATCTTCGTAAAATAATTCTTATTGAAGTTTGTCTGAAGAACTTTACCTGCGTCAACAATTCTCTGCTCCTTCAGCTCATTCTTTGTTCCGAATACATACCAAGCGGTATTCAACTGAGCATCCTGACTATTAATAGTCTGAGTATTCTGAGTATTAGCAGTAGTGAGGTTACTTACATTAGTATTCAAATTGTTGATAGTTTCGTCAAGTTCTGAGATATGAATATCCTTTGCATCAAGTTCTGCTCTCAACTGCTGCAACTGCTGATCTTTCTCATCAAGTTGCTTAACAAGGTTTTCAATAGTAGCCTTGAGTTGTGTACCCTTAAAACTACTTTTAGCTAGACGCTGACGCAACTTACCAATGAGTTCACGATTCTTCTGCATAGTTGCAGAGATAAACTTTATATTCTGTCTCAACTGGCTCTTTTTGTCAGCACCTTCACCATCCTTCACAATATTAACTCGGTTCTCTGCCTCGTTAATCTGTCTGAAACCCTCTTGGATTTCATTCATTGTGCCCATCATATCATTGATGTCACTATCCTTTTGAGTTATGATACTCTGTAGAGAGTCATTTTGCTCAACCTTTTCAAGATTAACCTTAGTCTTATCTTGTTTACAACTAGTAAAAGTCAGCAACAACGCACCAACAGTTACAAACAATAACCTTTTCATGATTTAATCTCCCTTTTAAGTTTTTTATCTTTTTTCTCATTTAAACCGGCAAGCACAATCACGATTTCACCTCGTGGTTCTGTTTCGGTAAAATGTTCTATCACCTCTTTCAAGGTTCCTCTTACATGTTCCTCATGTAGTTTTGATATTTCTCTTGCCACACTCACCTGTCTGTCTTCTCCGAAAACTTCAGCAAACTGCGTCAATGTTTTTACTAAACGATATGGCGATTCATAGAAAATCATTGTTCTGCTTTCAGTCTGCAAAGACAATAAATGAGTTTGACGGCCTTTCTTTTGTGGTAGGAACCCTTCAAAACAGAATCTATCACATGGTAATCCCGAAGAAACTATTGCCGGAATACATGCCGTAGCACCTGGCAAAGTCTGTACGGTAATACCTGCGTTTGCAGCCTCACGCGCCAGATAAAAACCAGGATCGCTTATCCCTGGTGTGCCGGCATCACTTACCAAAGCAATGATTTGTCCAGCTTTCAAGCGCTCAACTATTCCCGATGCAGTACCATGTTCGTTAAACTTATGGTGTGACATCAGGTGATTTTTTATCTCAAAATGCTTTAAAAGAAGACCCGATGTTCTCGTATCCTCCGCAAGCACTAAATCTGCCTCTTTTAATATGCGCATGGCCCTCAAGGTCATGTCTTCCATATTTCCCACCGGAGTAGGTACAATATATAGTATTCCCATAATCAATCACAAATATATACAATTAATACCCAAATGCAAAATAACTTGTCATTTCTTTGCAATTTTTAAAACGTTTGTACTAAAAAAAAGTGAAACCACAACGAAATATGCCCAAAAGCTGCAATTTGAGTTACATGATTTGTAGGGTTACACCTACATTTATTTTATTACAGCATTTACTATGATAGCGCACTCTGAATTAACAAGTAAAAGCATCATCCATTGTATTATAGTGGCATTTTTGCACTATCGTTAAATAAAATAGGCGGCATCTCGAGATAAAAAATGAATAAATTCATTTTGTTCTCTACAAGATTTGCACTATCTTTGGATAAGATAGGCGGCATCTTGAGATAAAAAATGAATAAATTCATTTTGTTCTCTACAAGATTTGCACTATCTTTGCAGTATTATGACTGAAAATTTAACAGGAGAATCACATCGCCCAGGACGAATTGAGGTGGTGTGCGGTTCAATGTTCTCTGGGAAAACAGAAGAACTGATTCGTAGAATGAAGCGAGCAAAATTTGCCAAACAGAAGGTTGAGATCTTCAAACCGGCAATTGACACACGTTTTTCTGAAGAAGACGTAGTGAGTCACGACCAGAATGTCATCCATTCTACACCTATCGATTCATCAGGCTCAATACTTCTATTGGCTTCAGACATAGACGTTGTTGGTATAGATGAAGCACAATTCCTTGACGACGGACTTGTTGATGTATGCAATCAACTTGCCAATCGTGGCGTTAGAGTTATCGTAGCTGGTCTGGACATGGACTATAAAGGTGCTCCATTCGGTCCAATCCCTTTACTTTGCGCTATTGCCGACGAAGTTACAAAAGTACATGCAATATGTGTAAAATGCGGTTCATTGGCATACGTCAGCCATCGACTGGTAAACAATGACCACCGTGTCATGTTAGGTGAAAAGGAAGAATATGAACCTTTATGCAGAGATTGCTATCAAAAGGCTATAAAAGAAGAAAAAATAAATCATGGGTAAAGAAATTACTTTTGACCGTTTCATCCGATGGACAGGAACTGGTCTGCTAATTATTGCAGTACTTCTGCTGGTAAACTACCTTAGTGGAGTTCTACTGCCATTCTTTGTGGCATGGCTTCTGGCATACCTTATTTATCCAACTGTGCAGTTTATAGAAAAAAGACTGCACATACGTGTACGCGCAATAAGCATCATCATCACAATGTTGATCCTATGTTGCGTCATCGGTGGAATCATTTATCTCATAATCCCGCCAATGATTGAGCAATTTGACAAACTTGGAGGCGTCATAACACGTTGGGTACACGACACTACACATACCAATAACATCACAGCACTCATTTCACGTTGGATAGAAGACAACCAAACACAACTTAAAAAGATATTCAATAGCAAGGACTTTGGCGATGCTGTGAAGACAGCTATGCCTAAAGTATTTACCTTTGTTGGTCAGACAGCAAATATCATAATAAGCATCATTGCTTCTTTGATTACCTTATTATATATGTTTTTCATACTTCTTGACTACGAATATCTCACGACCAACTGGATACGCATATTCCCAAACAAGAATCGTCCGTTCTGGAGAGAACTAATGCAAGACGTGAAGCGTGAGCTCAACAACTACATCCGTGGTCAGGGAACAGTGGCTTTATGCATGGGAATTATGTTCTGCATAGGTTTCAGTATCATGGACTTCCCTATGGCAATAGGTCTAGGCATCCTTATAGGCATTTTGGATTTAGTTCCTTATCTTCATACCTTTGCCTTAATCCCTACTGCATTCCTTGCAATGCTAAAGGCTGCCGACACCGGACAGAGCTTCTGGGTAATCTTTGGTATGGCTTTAGGGCTGTTTGTAGTAATTCAGATTATAACAGATATGATAATTACTCCAAGAATAATGGGGAAGGCAATGGGATTAAACCCTGCTATATTATTACTATCATTATCAATATGGGGTGCATTGTTAGGATTCATCGGTCTAATTGTTGCCCTACCTCTTACTACATTATTAATAGCCTACTGGCAGAGATATGTAACTAAAGAACATAAGGCGAAAGAAATATCCCCTAATACGGAATCAGAAGAGTAGTGTAATTGTTTAAATAAGTTAAATAGAGAATATTCTTCATTAATATTTTTTCTGTTTCAATAAATTTATTTACCTTTGCACTCGCTTTCAAACAGGAAGATGATTGATCCGCTAGCTCAGTTGGTAGAGCACAACACTTTTAATGTTGGGGTCATGGGTTCGAGCCCCATGCGGATCACCTTTAACAAAAGCACTTAAACCTCTGATATTCAAGGATATTAGAGGTTTTTTTATAAACCAAAAACAGCCTAGCTGATTAAAAAAAAGTTCAATAATTCTCAAATTTGACACGAAACGCGTGTCTTTTGAGTGTCCTTGATTTTTTATTAATCGAATATGGCAACATTATCATTAACAATTTTAAAAGCTAAACAGCTTAAAGACGGTAAACACAAAATACGTGTAGCAGTCAGACATCATCATGATACTTGTTATATCATCACTCCTTATATAATAGATGATGATTCAGAGTTTCGCAACGGTCGGGTTATTAAACGCGACGACGCTGCATACATTAATGTTAAACTTCGCACACTATTGAATGAGTACCAGGATATACTATATGACTGCAAGTATATACAATCATTATCATGCCAAGAAGTAAAAGATATGCTCATTCAGACACGAGAACGAGGAATACAAAGAACGTTCCAAGAAGTCAGCAAAGAGTATATAGACAAACTAAAAGAAGACGACAGGGGCGGATATGCTGAACTAATAGAGCGCAACTATAGATACTTCACAGAGTTCACGAAAGGAGATTTCGGACTAGACATGATTACAACTTCTGTAATAGATAATTATTCAAGATTTCTATCTAATGTAAAAAAACTTGGAGATACAACACTCGGAATGCACATGGCTAGGACTAGGGTCGTAATCAACTACGCTAAAAAGATGCAGTATGTGAAGTATGACGTTGATCCATTCTCGTACTATCATATACATGCGTCTCAGGAACGTGAAATGGATATAACAGTAGAGGATATGAGAAAAATCATATCTCTTGATAATCTTAACAAGGCATTAGAAGTTGCGAAAGATACGTTCTTGTTAAGTTATTATCTCGGAGGAATAAATCTTGTAGACATGCTTAAAATCAATTTTAGCAATATAAAGCAAATTGAGTATGTAAGAACTAAGACCCGGAACACAAAAATGTCAGACAAACGAATATCAATAACAATACAACCAGAAGCTTCTGCAATTATTAAAAAGTATGTTGATAAAAAAGGATATCTTGATTTCGGGTATCAATTTTCCTTTTACGGAAACTTCGCTAGATATAACACAAGGAACATAAAAAAACTAGGTAAGTTGATAGGTATAGACTATCTATGCTATTACTCCGCGCGTAAGTCTTTCGTTCAGCATGGTTTTGAACTTGGTATTCCTCTTGAGGTCCTGGAGTACACTATCGGACAAACCATGAAGGCAAACAGACCTATATTCAACTATGTGAGAATAATGCGCAAACATGCAGATAATGCTATTCGCAAGATACTCGACAATCTGAAAAAAGGCACTGATATATAATTTTTCAAGAATATTGTATATTTCTGCATATAATTTTTTAAGAAAACTGTATTTCTAAAAACAAAAAGAAGAAGAATCGTAATCACTACGACTCTTCTTCAAACCATAAAAGTACAAGTTTTAAACTTGAACTCTTGGCAAAGGTAAGACTGTTTGAGCAAATAAGCAAAATATTTACTCAGTTTCTTACCTGAGCCATTTACTCAAAGCACCACTACTATACAATTTAAATACTAACCAAATCAAACAGATACTAAAACATACTATACCTACCCACATAAATATCTTTTGATACCAATACATGCTGTGAACCTCTATAGTTTTAGTTACAGGGTACGGCACTCTTATGCTATCTACTCTATTAATATTGAGCGCATTGTGGTGTATCTTTGTTGTATCATTAGCATTAACCTTTGTGTCTAATTTTGCATTATCTAGCGTAAATAGACTATGGTGTAGCAAACCGTCTTTGATGCTTGCCACGCTCTTATACAAACCGCTATTCAGCACCGATACGGTATCTTTTGTAACATTAGATAGGTAGACGGTTGGCAAAGGAACTGAAACGCTCTCTGAATGCTGCTTGACTATAATAGTATCATGTGAGGATACCCTCACCGTATCAGAGTGATACTCTGGTACGGTAACATACTTAGTTGTTTTACAGCTGCAAATAGCACTTGCGATAATCAGCAATAGTATTATGCCAATTATCATTTTAACTTTCTTGTTCATGGTATTCTATTTAAGCAATGGTACTTTCTGTAGTTCTATTATTCGTGTTAGGACCTTATAGTGTGCTTCCATAAAACCAAATTTCTGCCACATGAGTTTCTGTTCCTCTGTTGATAATGTTTTCATATTATCTTCATTAGATACAAATTTCTCAAACTCTTTACATCTTGTACGAAGTTCTTTTTCCTCGCCAAGCATTCTTTTTACATAATCTTTCATCATAATCTTAAATATTAAACTTGTTTTCTGTAAATGTAGTAAGCGTCTTCGAGAGCCTTATCATAAGGTGTTCTAGGGTACTTTGCGGCAAGTTCTCTAAAGCCTTTACCGTTGTAAATTTCGGCAACGTCAGTCCAGTTGTGGTGCTCGATAGCACTCTGCAGTTTTTCATCAGACTGAATAAACTTAACAAGCTGCTCGATCTGTTGTTTGATACCCTTTTTAGCATCATCCCACATTGCACCAACGGTCTTGTAGCCAAGACGCTTATAGTGAAGCCCCATTATCTGACCTAAACCAATACTCGTCGCTTGCATTGCTGCATCTGCGTTCTTACTAAAGGCATTGTTAAAGGCTAGCCACTCTTTAGATTGTACGTCTACTTTGTTGACAGACCACAAGCCGCTAGGGGCATAGGGCGCTTCGCGTCTGAACCAAACGGGCTCAAACTGAATTAAGATTTTGCCCGTCTTTGTGTCGAAGCCTTGACCTGGTGTTTCTACACTAATTATGGCAAGCAGGGCAGCCGTGTCGATAGGCTGCTCCTTGCATAGATTAATTATTTCCTGCTTCATTTCCGTCTTTATTATCGTTCATATAAGCAATTACAGCTTTAGCAATCTCTGCAGGATCTGATTTGTGTACTGCGACTGCTTGTGCAAACTCTGCAATCTGTCTCATTTCCTTACTTTCCTTTGCATCAGCAGGCTCGTAGATGCTCTTTATCTCAATACAACCTATAACTATAGCACCTAAAGTAGTCATCCATGGAAACAATGCCATGTGCCAATCACAGTATGTATTAAGATACCAGAATCCCAACACCTGCATGGCATCTATTACAAGCAGAGGTATCAGCATATTGTAATACTTACTTATCTTGTATGTCGTTCTACGCCATCCCTCCGAGGTTATTTCCTCACCACGAAGTTTTGCCTTCCGAATACCAGACCAAAAATCCAATGCGATGAACACAAGCGGAGTTACAAGAATTCCTGTAGTGATGAATAAAATAATTATCAACTGTTCAGCTTTCATATTCTCACCTCCTATACTGTTAAATTTGATTTGATTTCACTAATTATGCCGTCAAACATGGTGCCGACAGCAATCAAGTCTGTTGTCTCTGGCACTACGATATTTTTTTGCACGCCATTAAGAGTCATTTGACCAAGATATTCGCCAGTCTTGTCCTCTACATACACTGTAAGGTTTTCTATTTTATTTCCGCTTTCGCTTACATTGTAATCAACCTTATAGCTATATTTTTCATCTGTAGCAGTAGCAACTGTTTTAGTCGCTTTGCTTGTAATAGTCATAATCTGTGTCATAATCTTTAATTTTAAATTGTTACTTTGTCATTTTTGCCTTTGCTAGAGCCTTATCTAGCAATTCCCCAGCTGCTTCATCTATAAAAAAAGTATTCCACCCTTTTTTAATAGCTTCCTTCATGATTGGAATCATATTTTCACTGACCTCAAACTCTTTGCCACCGTTATCGTGTAACTTTTCGATTTCACGACGGTATTCAATAATGTCATTTATTTCTGGAGGTGTTGGAGTCGTAAACAGAATGTTTGATAACTGCTTTCCAAAGTTCTTGACAGCGATTTTATGACCATCAAGGTCAACAGCCTGCAAGGCATCATTTACTTTTTCAACTTTCTTAGCCTTGCCATTGTCATCTATATTTTCAAAGGCGACTAACTGCAATTTTACTTTTACATTTTCTTTTGTTTCCATCTTTTTTAATTTTATAGTTAATAATTAAAATTCATTTACCAGTCACGTGGATTCTTCCATTCAACCCACATACCATGATAGCTACTCCAGTTTAAATCTCTGCAATATATATATGTCATTGAGTCCATCAGTGAACCTATCGTAACGTCTGTACCATACCACCCCTGATCTACTATCAGACCAGCTTGCGTATGGGTTAATGCTGTATTGCTACTTGCATGCCATCCTAGATTTGTTTTAACTCTAATGCCATGATCTGAACTTCCTGCTGCAAGTCTCTTAATCATTAGAAAATGACCATCGTCGCAAGTCTGCATATCTGGGAATTGATACCACCCTGTCGTCATCAGTAAAGCAACATTAACATCCCTACTTATTAGGGCTGGGTTTGATTCTGTACCTCCATAAAACATACCAACCTTCAAAGCTAATCCCTGAACATATCCACCACCAATAGAAAGTGCTACGTTTGTGTCTGCATTTTCAGCAGTGACACTTATACCATAGTTATATCCTAGACCATAGTTATAATTAGTTTCGGAGTTTTTAAAACTTGCCAAACCACGTATACCAGTCATCGCAGTAAATATATTAGTACCTATTTTTGTCGATACATTTTTACTCTTATAGGTAAAAACCAACATAGCCTCAGAATCAAGTCCTTCATTGTAGATTTCCCCATATTCAGTTCCATCTGTTATAAGACATCCAAATTTACCACTTGTAGCATTTATTACGCCACTTACATTAGCGTTTACCATGTTGAGGTTTGCTATTGTAGCATTGTTGGCAATAATAGTTGAACTTGTTAATGCTTTTGTTACTATGGAATTAGCTTCTAATAGATTGGTATCTATATAACCACCTACAATTATTGTCTTGCCTCCCAAAGCGTTTGCCAATGTATTGTTAGCTGTTGCTGCATTTGTAAGAGCCGTATTGGCTGTTGTTTGCGCTGTTGAGGCTTTATTTAAGCATGTACTAACATTACTGTCTACATAACTTGTTGTGGCTTTACCATTTATAGTACTCTGTAAGTTTGAACTGAAAGAACTAAACGTCACAGCTCCTTGAATATTAATATGATTAGCACTGATAACTACACTATCAGCACTTTGATTAATCAAAGATGCGATTGTTGCACCAGTATAGTCTGTTGCGCTGACCTTTGATGCTATGTTATTTGCATTCTGTGTAATATTGCTCTCTGCTGTACTTATTCGTGAGCCAAGTGCATTGAAGTCTGTTTGACTTACCTTTGCGTTGATACTGTTTTGCAATATCGACACCTGTGCACTATATGCTGATTGTGTTACGTATAAAGCAGCTGCGTTACTTGCGGCCGTACTGATTGCAGTAGATTGAGCAGTTGCGATACTAGCGGCAATGTCCTCTGGTGCAGGAGACCATGCTGTTTCCTTTGTGCTCTTTTCTAACTTAAAATTAGTAAACGTTACAGTTCCTATGTAATAGTCAATTCTAATATTAAAATTATGTATACTTGCATCTGCTACGGTTGAGGTTACAGATATATGGGCAGTTTGAGCACCATCAACAAATTTTGATGTAAGTACATAACCACGTCCAAATATGCCTTGCAGATAGACAAAAGCTGCACTCGTGCCAGTTGCTTTAAAATCTGCCGTTGTAGTGACATCAAAATTTATTGTAAAATTGTCACCAACCTTTAACGCATTAATATCATAATCAGTATTATACAGGATAGTTGTAGTTTTTGTATCAGACAACACCTTAACTATTGATGTAGCCGTATGTCTTGCAAGGTTTCTACCACCAATCTGAACAGAATTAACCGCTGCCGTGATACTATTATTAGTAGCTGTTATCTGAGAATTTGTATAAGATACCGCATTACTGTATGCTGCATTTGCCTTTATAGTTGCATCTGTCGCAGCGACACTTACTGCATTGTTATATGATGTATTTACTTGACTTTTTACGGTCAAGTTTATTGCATCAGATGTGATTTTAGCCTCTGCAGTAGAAATACGGCCAGTCAAGTTATTTATATTTGTTGCTTGCGCTGAAATTGAATTTGCATTTGAAGTTATATTCGTTTCAGCAGTAGACACTCTTTGACCTAATAAGTTAAAATCAGCTTGAGATACTTTAGCTGATAGAGCATTATTGAGTACAGACACTTGCGAATCTGTATATGACGAAGCAGCAAGTATAGAACTAGATATATCTGATGTTGTAGCAACTCTAGCACCTCCCAACTTAATCTGCAAGCCATTCTGTGTATCAAAAGACAGATAGTTTCCAGCTTTCGTAAAATCTCCTATCAAGATATTTTTTGTCAGAAAAACATTATCAGAATAGAGACCATAACCAGAACAAAATGCCATTCCACTAAGGTTTCCTAATCTAACATGAGTTGTAAGATTAGAAGCTACAGACGGATCATTAGCCCAAGTGGCAATATCCATATATGGGCTACCAGCTGCATCAAGAGTAGTTCTCTTAATAAGACCGCTCCCGTTCGTTCCATAGTCCAAAACCTCAGCACCTTTATACACTGTAAGCCCAGCACCATTGGTTATAGACTTAGCTGTAAAAATATATGCTTGTGTTCCGTTCAAGAATCCATTTACACCAAATGAAGTGTCAAGAGCAATTGTACCATAGACGCTACCTACTGTAAGTCCTCCATTTCTGTTTATCGGGCGAAGTCTTATATAGTCATTATTAGCGAAGCATTGAATACCAGGGAATCCTTCTAAATCGTCAACGATAAGCCTTGCAGTCTGTCCTACAGCATTAGGTATAGTGAAGTTTACAGATAATCTTGATACGCTTTTAGTGAGGTAATCACTACCAGCAAGTGCCTGAGAAACCTGTGCTGTGAAAGCAAGAACATTTAATTCGTCGGCATAAATGTTTCTGAAATCTGCTGCACCGCTTGCACCTATTTGCCAACCTGTTGTGCGACTTTCAAAATTTCTAGTTCCTACACTAGCGTCGGCATACAGGCTAGATGTAACACGCATATTACCACTAACATCTAACTTGTATTGAGGTGTAGTAGTATTTATGCCTACAGAATATCCAGCGGGGTTTAAACTTATGTCTTTAGCAACAGATTGCATTCTAACATAAGTAGTACCGGTGTCTATAGATAAATTGTTAGTAATTGAAAACCCTACAGCTGCTCGTACAACTGTAAGTGAGTTTATATCGCCTGCTACATCTAATTTATAATTTGGATTTGTAATCCCAATACCTACATTATTGCCTAAGGGATTTAAAAGTAACTTTCTATTATTCCATGATTGCAACCTTACAATATTAGCGTCGTTGAATATATCAAATACGCTATTTATGTTTCCATCAAGCATGAATGTACCATTTACATCCGCACCCCCGTCTATGCTTTGCCCCCAGACCTTAATAGGTGTTTTCCACTTACTAGCAGTCATAGCATTTCCTTGAAGCGCACCTATAAATGTTGTTGCATCTATCGTGGTAGAATGTATTATAGCAGAAGTAAGAGCACCACCAACTCCCAATGTTCCTGTGATACTTGCATTACCATTACAATCAGTAGAGCCGTCAAATGGTATTCCTAGAATATTTATAGGAGTCTTTAGCTTAGTAGAGGTTGCAGCGTTACCTTGCAAGTCTCCAATAAAGGTGCTAGCCGTCATGGTGGTGGCTGAAACCGTCGCTGCCGTCAAAGCACCTAATATTGTAGCCGAAGTAGCCTTTAAGGTTGTAGCAGTAAGGTCCACTATCGTAGCCGATGCTACAGATAACGCTTTGGCAATTAGCTCTGAAATGGTAGCCTTGCCATCTACAGTTAAATCTTTGCCAACTCCTAGATTATACTCAGTACGATCGTCATGTTGCTTAGACAACGCTCTATCATCTAACTCTTGTATTGCCCTTAGAGACGACATAACGTTTGTGTCTGATAACTTGGTAGTATCAGACTTATTAACAACGTAAATCGAATAAGATGAGCTATTAGAGCCACCAGCGACACCATAGTATGTACCACCATTAAACTTTAGCTTCTCTATCTTGTTTTCCAAATCTGCGACTAGGCTATATTTTACGCTGTTTCCTATGCTATAAACAGGCTTGTCGTAAGGTTTGTCAAGACAAATTTCATATCCGATAACTCGACTATCACGTGTACCGGCAGCGAAGTAATTATTATTTCGTAATGTTACTTTCTGTCCTACTTGATAACTGATAGATCCACGCTTCATGACGTCACTAATCATGGAGCAATCAAAAGTGTCTTCGAGATTTAGGATATCCTTTGCATCTTTCTCTCCTTGTTCAAACAGTTCTTGCTCAGCCTTATCTTCAAGAGTTCCAGCACCATCTGCGAAGTAATAAGATGTATCTATGTTATACAACACGTATTCATCACCTACAGTAGGTTTAACCATACTATTAGGTAAGTCAAGTTTATCGTCATGCTCAATTCTAAACTGTGCTTCTCCGTTGGTTGTGCCTAGATATGTAAGACTGAGCGAATTACCAGCAAGCAAACCTGTCTGAAAGATAATCATCGGAGTTGTGTTCTCCAAGATACAGTTCTTGTCAAATACAAGATTCTTATCTCCAACTGTATATATTGGATATTTAGCAGTGATATCACCGTTTCCATCCTTTTCCTCGTGATCTACACTACTGACACTAGTTATCTTCTGACCGCTGAAACGTGGGTATATATCGTCATAAGTAAGGATAGCAATCTTTATCTGCTCAGGAGTTAAGTTCTTATCTGTCTGTATGTACGGAGTTCCTACAGGGAGCATCAATCTCTTCTGTATAGTTCCTTGGTACACCAAATCATTATTAGTCTCTCCTTCTGCTGCAGTGAATTGAGAAGACGGAACCTTACCTGTAATGATATTAGGTAGTGTATATTCTCCAAGCACAGGTATAGACAATCCAGCAGGCAGAAGTATATTCATGTCTGTACTACTGCTGTTATCATGATTGATAACAACATCATATACAGAGCCGTTATAGCTCAATTTCGTGTTAATAACTGGACTGTTTAAACTGAATAAAGCATTACCGCTAAAGTTCCATACAGCTCTCTTTATGTTCGTATAAGTACTAGCATCTATATCTGTACTAAAGTTAAACGATATGTACGGGAAAGCGAAGCCCTTACAATCTTCATCTGATATAGATATTGTATCAGTGAGCTTTGTCAAGTCTGCTACTGCTCCAGTCTTCGTTAGGTGATTAATAGTTGTAGGCACAGAATTTTTCTGTCCAACAACATATATATCAAGAGTATAGTTGAATGTACTACTAGGAGCAACAACTTTGTTATTAGCATCAAATAACTGTATACCACACTTGATGCCAGAGAAGTCTATCAAACCACCGCAAGGGAAACTATTGAAGTCAAACATAACATGGAAGTCATTGGCTTGGACTCCATTGTGTATAACATTATATCCTACACTGTTAGTTACAGAGTAAGATTTGTTAGCCTTTTCCTGTGACTTGAAATAATAGGCAAATAAAGGCCTTGAAGAGTCTTTAATAATCTTCTGTGTTGAATTGTAGGCAACAACATCAGAGACCTTATAAATAAGCTTTTTCCTGTATCTTCCTGTGATATTATTAGTTCCACCAAATACATAGACACGATTAGCAAATTCATCTTGCGTTTCGTTAGCCTTCATTGAGCTGCAGTTCTTGCCTATCTCAAATTCAACATCGTTGTAATATACATCATTAGTTGTATTATTATACTCACATTTGCCAAAGTATATTATGTTCTTAACGACCCACCATTCGCAATTAAAGTGGTCCTTGTCGCATAAGGTGTTGAGATATGAGATAATGTCAGTACCGTCACACTCAACAAGCTTAGCCTCATTCTTTACATTAGCAGAATCTATAGCTACAACAAAGTCTAAACCTCTATATTGAAAGCCATTGGCTTTAAGGTTGCTCTTTAATAACTCTGAATGAAGTTCAAGTCTACCTGTCAAGCCGAAAGATAATTCTCCTGCTGCGACAGAAGGATTGTAAACCATGAGTATGTTAGCCCATAGCATGTAATATGAATCAAACTGCAAGTCATACTTATAGCTATGTGTGCTTTCATCATAAGTAGGCTTATATCTCTTCTTGAGCTTATAAACGCCAATATCATCGTCATCTATACCATCACCTATATTCAAAGACAGTTCGTCATGTGTTGAGAAGCTAACCTTGATGTAATCTTCCTTACCCAAAGTAAACTTCTTCTTCGCTCCACTATTGATTGGAAACTTACACAACGAAGTATAAGTAACATTTCCATCAGTACCAAGTACTGGTCTTATAAGGTTTAATATCTTGCTCATATTAATCGTTCTCCGTTAAATGATAATCTACTTCTGCCCTGTTCGTAGGATCTAACTCTGTAAGTTTAAGCATAAACTTTGCTATCTTCAGAAACCACTCTGAAAACTGAGAACAACTATCATATCTAAATCTATAATACACTCCTGGCATGTAATCTGTCGTGAGCGTAAAATATCGTTTTGATAGAATATCATTGCAGAATGCACTGTAATTAGATAGGAATATGTCTTCTGTCTGTGCAGTAACGTGCATTTCCAAAGAAACATCACGCTTGTCGAATCTAGCTGAATCAGGTCCATCTATATCACGTACACCATGCTGTAGTCTGCTATCATTCTCACTACTTGCCTTCATCGGTGCTGGTGTCATGAGAGAAGAGATAGACGAAGCTGTGAAGAACACTCCATATGCAGCTTTGATATCTACCTTTGCTCCGTTTCCTATCTGTATATATGTTTTCTTAATCATATCATCTACTTGTTAACGAGTCAGTATTTTCTATTACTTTATCTAGTCTATCAGAGATACCAGGTAAATATGCAGCACTTTTCTTGATGTCTTCAAGATAACTTGTTGATAGATATACCAATCCTCTTATCTCTTCCATCTTAGCTAGGTTATTGCCGTTAGCTGCGTTCATGAGCAAGAGAGTGTTATAAACCATCTGTATGTAATCGCGCTGCTGTTCCTCAATTAGAACCATTGCAGACATTCTACCGTTAAGTACATCGACGCTATCCTGTGTTGCAGTAACAGCGGTTGCTGTATTTGAACTTTTACTACTACTTTTTGTATTGTCAAAAATGTCAAAACCATATTTCGCTGCAAGTTCTTTCCATTGCTGCATCAAAGTCTCTGCAGCTGGTACATTTGCACTAACAGAAGCCATAAGAGAGGACATAATCTTTGTGTAGTCCTGGAACTGCTCTTGCTGGGTTATACTACTATCTTTTGATACATTAAGGAAAGCCTTGTTTGCATCCTCGAATATTTTACCGAATTCAAGACTGTAGACCATCTGGCTTGCAAGGTTTTCAAGCATATCTGATACACTGTCACCAAACTCATAAGCATAATTCTGTCCGTTGACAAAAGCATTCTTTAATGTTGATGATAGTGTTGTTCCAAGTTCACCAAAGATGTCTGTAAAGTAATCCTGAACCTTACTCCAAGCGTCCTCGGCTTCATCTGCATAGTTGATCATTGTCTGTAATGCAGCCTTATCCTCGTCAGACATTCTTCTGGTGTCAAGGATTGTCTTAGCAAGAGTCTCGTCAAATTCACCGTTAGACTTAATAAGCTGAGGATAAACAGATAATACATCAGAGTAAACATCCTTTCCTTGTCCCCAACCGAACAGACCAGTCTTCTTGTGTCCTGTGATAATCTCTATATCATTGATGTTCTTCAACTCATTATTAAGAGCTGAATAGGCATCCTTCATAACAGACACTGCATTGATAGCCTTAGAATAGTTGTCGGTGCCGAATATCGTCGTCCCCTTCTTGTATTCAAGGTTGGTCTTCATTAGTTCAAGATTGTATGCGCGCTGCTGTGATATGATATCCTGCTGTATTTTCTTAAGAGCTTCCTTGTGCCTAGATTCTGCTGCGAAAGCCTTACCTGCCCAACTGATAGCTTCACCTGCGGCTGATGCTATACCACCAACTAGACCACCTTGCGCAAATCCCTTACCGATGTTAGAAACAGACGACATAACATCGCCAACTCCTTGTGTAAGGTCAGCCATTTGAGTATTACCAGCCTCACTAAACATCTTGCTTAACTGTCCTGTAAGATTACTAAACATGTCTGCAACATCAGCTGCAGCAGAGCCTAATTTCTTCATCTTACCCTCAAAGGTTGCGCCCTTGCTACCAGCCTTGTCCTCATTGTTAGAGAAATCTTTAATAGCACTTGACAGAGCCTTGAAAGGATTTTCCTTGTTGACCTCATCTTTTAGCTTCGTGATCTGAGTTGAAACATTCTTCAACTTAGTAGGGTCTTGCCCTATAACGTTTGCCTGAGATGGAGTAAAACCAGCATCACCTAATTGTTTTGCTGTGACGACAGATTTACTTCCGTCTTTATGTGTTATTGTAGAATCACCGTTTGAGTCTTTAACGCCCTTTATCCATTGCAGAAGGACCTGTATCTTGTCGATGATTGATTGTATTTCTTTGACCGACTTGTTGCTTGTATCCTCAAACAGTTCAGCGATAGCACCACCATCTTTCTGTAGTGCGTTATATTCTTCATCACCAATCTGTTTTATAGCTTCTGCTTGCAGACGTTTACTTTCCTCAATTCTACTGTTGTAATCATCAAGAGACATATCTGATTTACCAGAGTTGTATTCCTTGCCTAAATTAGAGCGATCATCTTCATACTGTTTGTTGACATCAGCACGCTTAACATCAAAGTTTCTATACTTATCATTGAGCGACTTATATAATTTATCTGTCTCTGATTTCCGTTTATTTTCTATAGAAACAAGATCGTCACCTAATAACATTTTTTGCTCATCAGACAGATTACCTTCTGTTACAACAGGTCTGCCATGAGGGTTCTTCTTACGCCAGTCTGGGTATCGTTCCTCAAAAGACTGGTCAGAATAGTCCTGTAACTTTTTAACTGCAGCTTCCTTTGCACGTCTGTTAGCCTCAATACGTTTGTCGTAATCAAGGTTTATCTGGTGCAATTCTTTGTCGAACTCGTTAGGATTGATATCTATTGTTTGCTGTCTGATGTCAAAACGTTTATCAGTATTGGTTTCGTCAATTTCATTTTGTAAGTCTTTCGCCTTTCTTGCCAAATCAAGTTGTTTAGCAATAGATTCATTTCGCTTTTCAAGTGCAGTTTCTTCCTTTGCAGCTTCTGTCTTGGCATTCTTTGCGGCCTGATTTGATTTTGAAGGAGAATACCAATCAATGTTAGCTTGAGCCTTATTGATTTCTTTTATCAGCTTATTACGCATTCCAATGTTAGCCTTTATTTTCGGCAAAGCATCAAGGTCACCCTGTAGGTTCTTCTTGAGGGTCTCGTAATACTCCTTATCTTTATTACCAACAGGTTGATTATTCTTACCAACAGGCTTTATTCCATATAAAATTTCATTAGCTTCACCCTTAGATATTCCACTCATTGATTCATAATCAGTAAGAGCTTTATCACCTGCCATTTTTGAATTTCTAGCATTCTGCAATGGTCTCCAAAAGAAGCTACCGAATACGTCTTTATATCCAATATCACTAACAAGCTGTTTACTGAGACTTCCATTACCATTGATGTATGAGTTTATCTCTTTAACATGCTGATTATAATATTTGCGACCGAATTTACCAGTAATAAATTTCTGTATGGTCTTTTGCTGCTTCTCTATATCATCCTGAGTAGAATCAGAGTTTGTATCGTAAAACTGTTTCAGTCTACGAGCTGATATAGATTTACGTATAGCTGATGTTAGCTTGTCGTAACTCAATGTAAGGTCTCCGGTACGGTTTATTTCCTGCGAAAGCTTATTGTCATACTGACCGTATTGTTTGATTACTGCATCTTTTGCAGCCTTCCAAGCATTCGTACCTTTTTTGTTTTGCTGCAACTGGTCGTTTAGGGCATTCAATTTATCTTGTTCTTTTACAACCTCTTTAGTTACACCGTCAGTAGCCTCTTGCACACGCTTATTAGCCAAATCAAACTCATTTTCGTATGTAGCACACTTATAGATAATAAGTCCCAAAGCTGCAATAGCTATAGCTGCAGCTGTGATAGGATTAACAGTCATTGATGCTGTGACACTATTCATTGCTCCAGATAACAAAACTGAACGAGCTGCTGCAACAGATTCAGCTTCAGAGAGAGTTATTCCTGATGCAGCTGCAAGATTCATCTGAACAGCAGCTTCTGTCATTACAAGATTATTGAGTTTCTGCAAAGCCGTAGCAATTATTAATACAGCCTTGTATGTTCCATATGTAGCAACAAGTTCCATAATGACAGTACCTATCTCCTTATAGTTAGAAACAACGGCAGATGTTCCGTCTAATACTCCATTAATAATACCATTGTTAGAAGATCCGAAGTCTCCCATTGCCTTATCTATCTTGTCTTCGATATTGCTTATCTGTCCTGTAATAGTATCGCTTTGCTTTTCCATCAGACCAGCAAACTTACCGCCATCTTCCGACATTGAAGCTATTGCTTTCGAGAACTCTTTAGATGTTACCTTACCTGCCGTAACAAGTCCTGCAACCTTTTCTTTAGCCACGCCAAACTGCTTAGCAAGTTCTTCTGGCAGATTTACGCCTCTACTTTGGAATTGTCTGAGGTCCATCGTGAACATTCGTCCCTGTACCATGGTAGTGCCATATAGGTAAACCAAATCATTTAATGGTATTGACAATCCAGATGCTATATTGCCAAGATCTACAAGTGTCTTGTTTACGTCTTTTGCTTCTATACCATAAGCTAAAAGTTGCTTTGCGCCTTGCGCAACATCGGTAAGATTAAATGGAGTGACTGCGGCCGTTTTAACCAATTGCTGCATGAGCGAATTGGCGGCTTCTTCGCTTCCACCCAACATGGTAGTAAAAGCAACTTCCAATTGCTGAAATTGGCCAGTAATCTGAACTACTTGAGATACAACATTTTTAGCGAAGTCTATAGTTCCCACAGCTCCCAAGGCAAGGGCTGCCTTTTTAAACATGCCTTCCATAGCAGAGCCTGCGCCCTCGGCATCCTTAGAACCGTTGACTATAGCTTCTCTGCTCTGTCTTAGCTTTGCGATTAAATCGTCATTGCTAGCTGTAATATCGTAGTGTAAACCTGACATATTAAGAGTTATTTATTAATTCATTCAACTTACCAGAGTTGTTGGGATCGTCTGCATTTATTATATCATTATCTGATTTTGTTTTTCCGTCGCCTATAGAGTGATATATCGAATCTGATAGCAACATGTGAACATTTACGAAACTTATACCCCATATCAAATAATCGAAAGTCCAGTGATATTTCTCAAGGACTACATCGAAGAGACTACCCCAAAGCGAGCTTCCACCTATATCTCTACCCGACTTGCTCACTTTAGAGATTTCGGCTTGTTTTGCCTTAACGTCTTCGTCAATCGAATAGAGTTGATAAAATTTGCGTAATCAATCTGTGTCATGAGAGCTAGAACGACATCACAAAATTCTGTTGGTCCTGTGTTGAACTTAAAAAAGTCTGCACGTAGCTGAATATTATTATCGTTTAGCAAATCATCTTTCTTATCGAATGTAGCAACAGACATAAGTCTACAAACATCATCTGTATGTGCTTCGCATACTCTCATAGCCTCAAGATGTGGTTCTTTATCGAACTTCTTTTCATCAATATCGAGTGATAGGTAACATTTGCTTAATATCTGCATTTTACCCAATGATGGAGGCTTGATTTCAAACTTCTCTTCGCCTATGGAGAAATATATAGGTTTCTCAGTAATCGCGTCTGAGACGAACATTTCTGCTATCTTACTGTATCTATTGTCGTCCATACTCAAATATTTAAATTAGAGCGCACATACGGACTCGAACCGCATCTTCATTCTGGAGGAATGATATTCTAACCAATTGAACCATGCACGCAAATAGGGAGATATTATCTCCCATATTTTTAAGAACCAGCACCGAGTGCTGTGATGACTGCGGTCTGCTTATCTGCTGCAAGTGCAGCAAATGCAGCCTGAATCATTTCAGCTGTAGATGTACTGTCTAGCTTACCACCATTAGCATTGATTGCTGTAACAGCAGCTGTCATCATATAGTTTTTACCTTCAAGTACAACCTTGGCGGTCTGGCTACCGTCATACTCACGTAACTTCTTGCCACCGTCAAGAGGTATAAGAGCATCAAGAGAATATTTCCATACCTCTCCATCTTTAGCGTTCCAAGATTCCTCAACATGAACAGTACATCTAGGAATCTGGAATCCCATGACAGACGGATCCTCTGGAGTAAGTCTCATAGCATACTCCTGGAGTACAACACCATCAGTATGTTCAATAGGCATTATCTTACCCTTTGACTTACGTATATCCATTTCAAAGACATACTTGTTCTTTCCCTGCTTAACATCCTCTAATTCCCCACCTTCAACAGCAGCTTCCTGCTTATCTCCAGCAGTAGGAGTAAGCTTTGCTGAATCCTGAGTTGGTGTTGGCGAAGCTACATAAGCACCAATAACTCCATTTGTGATTTTTGCAAGCTCAACAATAGGCTTGCCCCAACTTAAATTCATAATCTATTCGTTATTAAATTTGTATATAATCTTATTGTTAATAAAGTGCTCAGATGTACTTTCGTTCTTATATACCTTTTGTTGGTATTCTTTGAACAGCAATAAATCCAAACTCTTCCTTTCAAAGAGGTCTTTGCATATAATGCACAAATCTTTAAGCCTTATACCATCTTCCTCGTAGTATCCTTTTGGGTTGATATCAGGAACATAAACATTAACATTGATAGTGACCTGCTGTATCTCGTCATTGTGATTATCAAGTACTGATATTACAGCATCTTCCTTCCCTGAATTGTCTGGCCGTGTAGTGGTAATAATTTCACCACTCAACGAACGAAGTGCATTGCTAGAAACAATGAACTTGCGTATCAATCCTTTTAGTTCTTGGTCTGTTATCATTTGTATATTTTTTGTTCTAGTTCTTTCATCATCTTAGGAACAAGTGAATTAGCAAGAGCGTAAGAGGAAGCTAGTACATTCTTATTGTCCTTCGCTTCAACGTAATCAGCATAGTGCATACCTGCAACAACTATCAATACATATCCTGTAAGATGTTCTGATGCTATCTGCTCAGCTAATGTTTTACCCTCTTTAGGACCATCAGATCCGTTCTTAACTTCCTGAAAAGACGAAGTCTTAACTTCAACACCATTGTGATATATAACATAACCGATAGAACTTCGTAGGTTTCCAGTCTGGTCAAACCAGCTTTCTTCCTGTGTTCTGTCACGTGCCTCGGTTACGCATTTCTCACCTACATAGGATAATACTCTGATGATATCTTGATGTATCTTCATTTCAAACTCATAGAGTTCCTTATCTATCTCACTTATCGAAGTTGTCAACTTTATACCCATAACTTTGCATTTGATTGATACCGGTAAAAGTCCTTAACTGTCAAATTGTGAGAGACACCATTGAGAAGATTAAGAGTAACTTTCTCACCTCTTACGAACTCTCTACAATTTCTATCTAGTAGTACAGAGTATGAGTACTCAACTTGATGACCGTCATCATAAGTGATTACATTGTTAGGTGTAGTACTGGGTACAGCTTGACAAGCGATCTTCTGAGTTGAAGTCTTACCTTCTGTGCCCTTGTGGTAATACCCTTCTTCATCAGTATAACCATCTGTGCCACCTGTTGTGGTGGTAACAATTATCTCATGAGGGTAAACTTTAAGTACTGGCATATCACAATATTTCTACGGTTGATTCATCAGATTTAATCATCTTGTTATCTTCTCCAATATCTCCATATATATTATTAGCAATGTTTATAATCTTGTCCTTATCAGACAGACTTATACTAACATCGCCTTCTGTGAAGTTAGGAGCGTAAACAAGAGAGACTAAGCAATCGGCAAGAGCACCTTTGTACCCTTTGCCGTTTGCTATATCTTGAGTGAATTCTGTATCACCATCCAAACCCCTAGTGATTAATCTGTTTTCAAGATTACCACTAGAGACTGGATAATGAACATCATCAACTATGGCTTGAAGAATTGTCTTACTCATGATTACAAGTCTGCGGTAGTCTCGTCCTCAGCAGTATCATCTACATTGTGCAGGTCTGTTGGAGTACCACCACTTAGGATAGTCTTAAGGTCTTCCTGCTTCTCTGAGTTGAGAGAGTTTACATATTCGAGAATCTTAGCATCCTTAGCAGCAACAGTCGTATTAATACCAAGCTGTTTCAAAGCATTTACAATGGCAACCTTGGTGTAAGCTGTTCCCCAGATAGTTGTTTTGCTATCATCTGTATCTGTAGCTTCTGCTGTAGTATCAACTTCAAGTGCTCCTGTAATATCGAGGCGGTAGATTTCATCCACATTTTCGATAATAGGTGCAGCTTCTGCTTCAATAGATGTAAACTCACGTAATGGGTCGTTATCTTTCCACATTGACATCAAAGCGTAGATAAACGGCTTCTGGTACTGAACACCTTCAACCTGATCGCTAGCATCATCTTCTGGAAGGTCAGTATACACAAGAGCACCGACCTGATCAGATGTAAGGAATACAACCTTTGTAATGTCGAAAGGACGTGTCTTATGACGCACACCATCTGGAGTTTCAATTCGTACAATTCTCTTATCAATATTGATAGTAACACTGTATTCCTTTTCAAATGCAGCCTGGAATGCAGATGCCGTAGGTGTTACAATTGTGCTAATATCAGCAATAGTTGTATTTGTGCCCTTAGCAACAAGTTCCTTAGCTTCATCAGACTTACGGAGTAAATCAAAAGCCTCGTTAGATATTATTATAACCGAAACATCAGGGTGCTCATTCAATACACGAACCATGTCGCTTACTGGCTTACTTCCTTCAACAGGAGTAAGAGCTGTAGGCTTTTCTGGGTCATCAACAGTAGCCCAGTTTGTTACAGGAACGTACTGGTTCTCTGGCAGATAATTAAAGTTCAAACGCAAACCAAGTCCCTTATGGGTCTCATCACGCATAACAGTTGCACCACGAGAAAGAGCTTCAAGGAAAGCCTTTTCCATAGCCTCCTGAATACCCATAGTACAACGTACTTTGTCGTTCATCAGCTTTTGCTGTAATGCAGCTCCAATGATGTTACGGCGAACCATGTTGCGGATAGTCTTGATTTGACTTGCAACAAGCGCAAGCTTCATACCAAACATTGGCAAGTCACCGTTTGAAACTTGAACACTATCACGTTTCTTAACTGGCAATGGACTATCTATATCTACAAGGTCTGCAGCTACGTATGTAGTGTTTACACTTCCGCTACTCCATTTACCATCGTCTGAGAATTCGATGCGCAACATATCTTTGTACCAATATGTAAGCGTCTTAGCTCTCTTCTCATTAATCTTTTCTATAAGATTATCGAATTTCGGCAGATATCTCTGCACGAAAGAATAAAATTCACTTTTTAATTTTGCCATAACTATTATTCAAAAATGATGTGTGACAAAGCTGCCTTCATTGCATCCGTATATGGATAAGGAGCAGCTTGAACGTTTACTGTACCACGAGTTACTACTGTGGTGAGAGGTCTCTTTTTAGCCCTAGAACTGAATTGAATACCTGCGTAGCTCCAACCATCAGGAAGAGATGAATAAGCAGTACCATCTTGTATCAAGGGCATAGGGGCTATGATACCATCCTTTTTGATAATAACATGACCAGCTTTAACAACAGTAACATCTGCTGGCATTAGTGAACAATCAAGCAGAACAGGACCGTGAAGACGATCAAGAACATTAAGAACCACCTTGTTGTCAAGAGAGGTGTCTATAATCTCTTCTTCATTGTTTAAATCGACATAATCAACTGCCATAACTTTAAAATTTTAAATTAGAACATACCGGCAAGATCATCTACCTCTTGGTCAGAAGCGACATCATTCTTCTTTGTTTTCTTGCCTCCTTTGGGTGGAGTGATGTCTTTAGATGTTGATGCAACTGCGTCATCATCATTACCGTCACTCTCGATGCCTTCGACGTCTTCTGCAATTTCGTCAATGAACTCATCAAATTCTTCGTCATTCTCAAAGTGCATTCTACCGAAATCTCTCAAAGTCCTTTTGCCTAAAGGCTTATCAAGAACACCAGCATCTTTTAGAATCTTTTCAACCTTTGACTTTCTTGTGTCTCCAGTTCTTGAACTCTCAATTTTTTCAAATCGTTGGTCCATTGATTCTCTGTACTTTTTGAACCAAGATGGCTCTCCGTCATTGCTACCGTCATCAGATTTTGGCTTTTTAGACTTAGGCTTTACACGATGATTAGATTCATCATCGTCATCATCATTGTCTGCATTGTCTTCATCGTCATCATCTTCGTTTGATTTTTTACCAGCATTACCATCCTTATCGCTGGCTATGCGATTGGCGTACTTCTGGCCGAGTTGTAGGATTGGCAACGTATCTGTTATTGACTCTTCAATATACGTGTTTTCCTCTTCCTCAGTAGCGTCATCTTCGAGTTCTGAATTATCACAAATCTGCTGTGCGATACTCCTTAACTCACTACGATTGAAACCCAAAGACGCTACCTTCTTGTTGGTTTTCAATTTCTTTAAGACATTCGTTAATTTCATCTTATTCCATTTTTGTTAAACATAAAAAAACGCCCACATGTGGATAGCATGCAGGCGTTTACGTTCAACGGACTAATTCCGAAAGTCAGTTGCATGCAGCTTCACATGCGCTATGATGCAAATATAGTAAAAGTGTCTAATAATAAGACACTTTTAGGGGTTCTTTTAAGAAACTTTAGCAGACTTATGGTATATTATTTGTCTAATAAAAAATAAAAGCGTTAAAAGGCTTAAAACAGCCTAATAACGCTTTTGATATATGTATGTTGTATTTATTATTCACCCCACAATTTAACAGCAGTGTCATATTTATTTTGGAGGTCCTTAACAGCCTTATTTGCATAAACCATAGAATAAGAGTGTTGACGTTGATACTTTCCTGATTTCAGACCTTCGTGGTATTCTTTTGCCTCATTAAGCTTCTGCTCAAAATAATCTATACACTCAGGCATCGAAAGGTTTATAACTTTATTAGCAACTTCTTCAAGACGTTCCGATTTGTTTTCATATTCCTGAGCCCTATCCATGCGTTCTACGGCCTTACTTGTATTGTTCCATGCGTTCTCAATAGCCTTACGGTGTCTCCCCTCGCTGTGATGTCCAACCTTGATTGGCTCACCAAGAACTAGGAAATCATGATCTTTGTTTGCCTTTTTAAAATATGAATTGCTTTTTGCACTTGCATTTATTGCGCTCTGTCTAGCACGTTCTGCACGTTTATGTAGCCATTCTCGTTTATCGAATCCGTCAGCACGAACTATTGAATAATAGTACGAGTTGTTACGTTCTGCAACGAGGTTGAAAACTATACATTCGTTTTCTTTTCCGTACTTAGTAGTTACTTCGATTGTTTCTCCTTTTTCATGTGTTGTGTCACATTTTGCCACGAATACGTTTGGGCAATACTTTACATAAGTGTTCATTATCTTTTACTTTTATGGTTTATTTGACTTCTTGCGTATGTATTAAGCAAAGGTGTTTTTACCTTATTGATTATAGACGTTCTATCGTCTGTTCTCATACTTTCAGATTCTTTTGATTAGTGTGAGAGTATCTCAAAGGAGCTTTCGAGGAAAAAACGTACTCACAATTATTAAATACTATAACCTTATCTTATGTATTTATCTGTTATAATCTTGATGGCGTTTACTACTTGCTCGTCTGTATTAATACCCAACGACTTGTAGAACGAATCCTTACCTGTTGAACTTTCGTAGGCAATCTGTAAGGTGCGTAATTCACTTTTTGTAAACCCTATTCTAAATCTACAGAATAAGGATAAGGCTTCTTTAAGATGTCCCTCTTTGAATAGTCTTATTGCTTTATTCGTCTTTGTTTCCATATTATTTAAAACTTAACTGTTAGATAATCTGAAAATCAGAGTTAAGGATGCATATTTCGCAATGACCATCATCGTCAGTTACATAAAAATGATATTCTGAAATTTTGTCGTCACCGTCATAATACATCCTAAGTATAACGTTCAACGGTAAACCTATTTCAAAGTAAACCTTACAAAAATTAACTTCTTTAATGTCAGTGTTTGAAACTTTGCAAAGTAATTTTATAGCCATTGCAGAATCTCTAAAGTTTATTGCTCCGTTAATTCTTTTAAATCTGTTTAAATCTGTTCTCATTCTATTATACTTTTATGGTTTAATATTTTTCTTGATGTAAAAGTAATCATAATTAACTGATTACTAGCACTTTAAACAAACAAAATTCTATTTTACTAACTATGATTAACTTTTACAATTCTGTGACTTTCTTGTGTAACTTTTGCTAACTTTGCTTTAACTTTTGGTTAACTTTTTATACATCCAAATATATTTATTTAAATCATCATAGTATTTATCAATAGCAACAAATCCTTTCCTCTCATAGCACTTTTTACACATACATACCGAAAATAGCAATGTTTGAGACAGCGATATCTGGATACATGAAAAAAAATAATTATCGTCATAACTTCTGTCCCTCTCATCGTTGATTCTCTGTGATATATTCTCTTTCAAGAAATGTTTCTATCTTTAACAGCATGTTTTTTCATCTGATCATTAAATAATTTGAGAAAAATCTTCTGAAATACAATATTTTTTTGTAAGTTTGTCATCGTTAAACATAGCAGTATTTATTTGTTATTTTGCTATACAAAAAATATCGCTATTTATCTAATATTCAACAAATTGAAATTCATCGAACTTACGTTAATTAAAAGTAACAATATTAATAATTAAAACTAATAATTATGGGTCAAAAAATTGAGAAAGCAGCAGGCAAAGTATTTAATGCTTTTTATGTCGGATTAGACAAATTAGGAGCATTTAGTCCAGAAAGAAGGGCTAGACAAGAAGCCAAAGAAGAAAAAATGCGTAAAATGGCAGAGGAACACCCTGGAAAATATCTCGCAACTCGTTTAGGGAAAAGTGCATTAAAAGCAGTAGCTACACCTATAGCAGGAGAAATTTTAGGAGATATAGCCGGAAAGGTAATTGATAAGATTAAACATAAATAAAATCTTCAATTTTATTCATATTTAATCTATGACAATAAAAAGTATGGTTTTTATTCGTTTTTTTTAATATTCTAAATGGACTAGTAATATGAGTGACTTTTTTATAAAAATGGTGAATGGCTACATAAAATCAATTGATAAAGTAAACAATGCTATAAAGGAGAAATATAATATTGATGTCATACAGAAGATTGGTGAAAGTACTATTGAAGAAGAAGAATGGCAAAAAGAACACCCTTTGGCGAATGTAACTAAACAGCTAACTAAGGGAACCGTAAAAGGTATTTTTGGTCCATTAGGTTCAGGTGCATTTTTTTTAATTGAACAAGGCATTAAAAAAATAAATCAAAAAAAATAAATACGTGCTCAAATTCTCCATAAACCGTTCCACAAACGATTAGGGTGAATCTCTCAACTATAAGATAAAGGGATTTACCTTTTTACTTGTACTGATGCAGACAGATATTTGGTTAGGCATGGGAAATGCTGCCACGGACGTTTGCACATAGACCCTTTTTGTCCATTATTTTTCCTGAGCCCATAAGTAGGCAATTTTAAGACAATTCTTCTTTGAATCTCCTACATTTTCTACAAAGATATCAATGTTTATAGTTCTATTCATTTTATTCTATTCTCTGTTATAAAATATGGTGGTGCCTTTTCAATTCGTTCCTGGTTATTACTTACCCACTTATTAAAACCAGAAGGAGTATTTGAAATATACTTAGACTTATCAATGCCGTCACTATCCATGGTGTCCCAAAAATCATTATAGTTCATGAGTATAGGAACCGTATAGCACATACACTGAGGATGCCAACCTGTGAAAACGAAATCCTTGGGATACTTACCTTGAAGACTATCACATAAATCACATGGGAACATCTTATGAGAACGTTTAACCTCATATCCAAGAATAAAGTCAAGACTTTGCCAGCGTAAATGTTCAGCCTTACGATATGCCATCGCTGTTTCTGTACGAGTCAATCTCATTGCATTCTTATATGACGAACGATACTGTCCTGCTCCTGGCTTATATCGAGCTGCATTTTTTGACAGCTTAAGATTACCGTACTTATTACGAACACGTCTATATAGCTTGTCAGGTTCATTAAGATATGACCTAACATCTTGAGACAACTTAGCTGCAGACTTTCCTTCTGATAAACCAATAGATAGTGCATCTTGTATATCAGACTTCGCTGTATATGCAGCATTCCAGACTCTATCCGACAGATTAAACTTTCCATCAATAGACCTACTTTGGAATGCTTTCAGTGCATCATCATTGTTATTGAAGTACCTAGATACAAATCTCTTTTCTTCGGGTCTGCATCATAGTAAGACAAAACCTTATTAACGAAATTATCTTGCCTGCTATTACTGCTATTCCATAAATCGGTGGTGCCGACATTAATAGTTGTATATAAGTCCTTGTAGAATCGCCCCAATACCTCATTAAACTTTGTTTTAAGCGATGGATAATCATCAAAGATAAATGGTTTAGCAGAATCATACTTAACGCCTGTGGCGAGTTGTATTGCGTCTTTTTGAAGACTTGAATACAACCCGTCAACAAGCTGTGCGTATTGTTCAACACGTTGAGCAAGTTCTTGATATAACTTCTTCTGATTAGGTACCGGTGTTGACATAAGTTATTCTTTAGGATTCAGTATATCTGTAACGCTATTCTTACTTCGTTCCGCTGCTTCTGAATTAATCTCTTTAATCGTTGCATCAACATCTCTACTAAGACCAAGTCTTTGTATAGATTCACGCTGAGACATTATAGGTTGACCTCCATTTGCTGTTGTCAAATCTGTTACCTGTTGTGTAAAGCTCTTAATAGAGAATAGCGTAATATTATGCTTGCAAGTAATTTTATCGAGTGCGGCCGACCATGTATCTTTAATTTTATCAGGAAGAATAATCTTGAGGATTTCTCTTACAACATTAAACTCTCTATCAAATGCCCGTTTGAATGGCAAAGATTCCCTACCACACTTTAACATGACATCTGTAAGCATTGTTTGCATTGCGTCATAACCGATATTACCTATACCAGACAATGTTTCAAATGATATATCAGGAACACGTCCAAGCATGAACATCATTTTAAGGTTAAATTTCTCGTGATGATCTACAGCATCTACAGATTGATTCCAAGACACGTATTCAACCTTACCACCAGCTTCCGTTCTATATATACGTCTTGGCTCGCCTTTCTTTATTGGTTCACCAGTTAGCTTTCCATTTATGGCAAGTACAGGTGCCGCATTATAAGATGTAGTATCACTATCCTCTGAGTGAGAATACTCATTGTCTCTAACAATAGGATGTAAGCCGTAAAAAGCTGAACGCCTTGAATACATATAGATAAGAGGCATCATTTTTAGTTGTTCATTGTTGATATAGATATCATCATTATCTACTTCTTCCCAATCTTCCCCATCGCCCTGTCTCCATAATATATGTAAGTTGTTAGTGAACGTCTCGAAGAAATTAATAGTTTCGTCACCTTCTTTCTGCGAATACGCGAAGCTCATAGCCTCCATATCATCATCATCTATAATAGGATAGAACTCGTAATCATCCATAGGACTAAATGTCTTGCACTTAATCTTATACTGAGAATGGAATCCATAATAATCATTCTCCTTTTTCTTAGCATACCAGAACGTTATATTTTGGCATGACGCAAAATATGAAGTAGCTCTTTCAATATTGATATCGTCTATTCTGGCATGTTCGTAGACATCTTCAAGTGCCTTTTGTACAGCTATAGATACATCACTACCATCATGACTATAATCACGACGTACAGGATTAACGAACATAAATTCGGCAAGACGTTCTGAGAAAAGCATTTCCATTCCGAAAGGAATACGTGCTGCTTTCTCTCTTACACCATCACTTCTGTCTCTGTCTTTTCTAGAGGTATTGTCTTTTACAATCTCATGCAACATAGGATCGTATTCTTTACTAAGGTCTTCCCATTTGGGTACATCTACAGAACTTATAGACAAATCTGATATTATATCAGCTATAGGTCTGGTTTGATCTAAAATTTCTTCTAATTTTTTCATAATTTGGGTTACGTGCTCCTTCACACGTTGATTAATTATAACTATAACATATCTTTCAAGATTTCCTCGTCTGACAATCCTTCATAATCGTTAGGATAGAATGTATTGGCAAGAGCATCCGATTTATCAGGGGAACGTTTGATTCTCTTTTTGATATCCTCTTTAGGCTCTATTATTATTGAACCGTTAGACTGAAATTTCCAATGCGTCGCAGTTAATTCTTCCATAAAATCATCATCTGGAGGAACGGCTGGGTCATGACCATTACGTGGGTTGAACCAGTCACGCATTGCCCAATAACAGTATGCTCTCATATTTGCAAACGTATATTCGCCAGTCTCGTCGTTAAGCCCTTTTGCACTTTCACTGAACTTACAGGAATAAGCATTGATATAACCAAGTTCTTGTAATCTGCTATATACTCCAGCACCCTCGCCTATTGTATCAATTAAAGACTTATTCTTCGTACTCTTGTCAAGTTCAAACTTAATCATACCTGCAACATGCATGTGATCTGCCTTTCCTGAAGAGTTATGAGCTATAAACTCTGATATATAATCTTCATATCGAGGGACCAGTATGGAAGAGTCTCGCCCCATACCAGCGACATCTACTCCTATTCTTGAAGGACAGTTTGGCTTATATCCATGTTCTTGCATCATAAGCCAACGCTCATTAGCAAGCTGTATCCATTCATAAGGGACAATGACATCTTCTTCGACCTTAGGGAATAGACCAAGTACCTTTACACGAAACAGGTCATTAGGACGGTATAAAACACCCTCAAACTCAAAATCTCCATCTTCCTCACAGTAATCATCATTACTGATGCGAATACACCAAGATTCTATTTTATCCTTTACCCAACGATAGTCAACTTGTCCTGGTATGATGTTCTTTTTCTTAACAACATTCTCTGCATTAAGGCTGTTAAGCCTAAAACGTGCGAAACGTGACGACTTCATTGCAGAAGCAGCATATCCGGTACTGATGTTAGGATTGAATACTATTAACAAACGAGAGTTTCCCTGTAAGTTACCTTCAATCGCATTATATACAGTCTGACTAATACCAGATGCCTCTGTAACAACAAACATAGTATTAACCGCATGGAAACCAGACCACGCCTCTGTATCATCATCACCTGCTTTAAAACCTGTGCAAAACCATTCTTCATAATCTGTACGTATATCATCAGCTACCAAACGACCAGGAAGGAAAGCAGCTTTTTTAAATAAACGTCTTACTTCTGGGGTCATGATATTATGAACCTGTCTGTATGTAGGTGCAGTCTCTGCAATCTTTGTGTTTTCAACAAGATTGCCATTTTTGTCAAATCTAGGTGTAAGATACATAAAGCACATAACGGCGCAAGCAGCGACAAAGTCTTTACCTCTTGCCGTTCCACTTGCAACCGCTGTCATAGGATTGTGCTGTACAGAACTTATAATGTCCTGCTGCTCTTTATCCAATCTAGCATGAAGAACTTCCTTGATAAATAAATTCCAATCATTTCTCCATGCTTTCAGCTTATCTTTATGTTTCTTAGTTACACGCATAATTACTTGTCATCGTCTTCGCTGTCACATGACCGCATCAGGTCCAAGAATGGGTTACTGACAACGTTTTCAGTGCGTTCGACATAGCCACGAGCCTTTCCTTTTGTCTTAAGAAAGAATATAAGACTAGTTACATCACCATCACTAATATGCTCCATCAACTTAGACTCAGCAAAGTCAAGTCTAGATTCATCAGCTTCCTCAAGCTGCTCTCTTAACTTTTCGTTACTATCCCTGTAGTTATAAAAAGACTGACGAGATATATTAAGAGCTTCACACGTAGCTGATATATTACAGCCCTTCTTATTGTACGCTTCAACAATCCTCTTTATTGATACTTTCATATTCTAACTGTTTTTTTGCGAGTTCTAAAATCTTGCCAAATGATATATTGGAACTCTTAACCTTATATTTCTTTGAAATTTCCTTGATGAGACCTAATAGCATATCTTCCGTATCATCCTGATTGGCAACAACAACTAATTCACTTGTCTTCATATCAGCTTTAATGTCACCTATCAAGTCTTCCAATAGGTTCAAGTCATTCTTGTATAGAACAAAGGACACATTATAATGCTCTATCTCTGGTACTATGCTACCCTGAAACAAAGGGACAGAACTTATTTCATCAACATTGATGTGTGCGAATTGCTTGAAATCAACAGACGTTATCTCCTCGAACATGCGCTTCAATATACCTTTGTTATCGTCACCATGCAAAGTATTGTGTGATATCTGAGTAGCTATCTTTTCATCATCAGATATCTCATCCTCTTCAACACACAAACATGGTATCTTTGTGTAAGCAAGTTTGATGCAAGCCTTCACCCGATGATGACCGCTTATAATGATATACTTATCATCTTCTTTTCTGTGCCATACTGCAGGGACAGATGAGAGACCACCTATACGGATATTATCAACGAGTTGACTAAACTCTTGGTCTGACATCTTGTTTGCGTTCTCCTTTGCGTTCTCTATTTGAGAAACATCAATCTCTTTATATTTCCAATTTCTCATCTTGATAGAATTATTTTAAAATGTTCAACAATTGCCTTTTCTTGATAAAATTATTTTAAACTGTTCAACAATAGCCTTTATATCTCCTGCAACACCAAAATCAGAAGTGTAAATCAGAGAGCCAGGTTTAGACTTTTCTTTATTCTTTTTGAATATACCTCTATATTTCATTGAGACATGGTTTTGTGAGTAAACCTTTGTGTATAGGTTATCTACAGCTGTACGCATCTTACGTTGAATGGTTCGCTTCACTTCATTAGATTGTATGCAAAGCAATATCAGTTTGCTTATCCTCTTTATAGCATTATTCGTGTTGAAGTCTGATAACAGCCAAAGGTCATAATCTTGATCTTTAGGATATTCAAAACCAAAACCTCCTATACAAAAGCCGTCATAGAACACCAGAAAAGAAAACCTTGGAGGTGTTATCTTATGAACTTTCTTGATGAACACTTCCTGTACTTGATAGAACTGTGAAGGGTCAACTTCCGAGATACTCAGCTTGCTGTAATCATCAATAACAAGATCATCTTTAGGACACACGACAGCATAACTCTCGAAATTCTTCAACGACTCTACAATCTTAGCGTTCTCTGAATTCTTGTTAGAGTAGAATATCGTTCTACCACTCTGTGCTAGCTTATTCATAGCGAGATATCCGTTTCTGCTTAGCATCATAAAATTAACATCATCTGGTAAGTCTTCAACAAGATTATAGTACTGAGTTGTCTTCTGCTCAAACTTACCTTCATATGTAGAATTCTTTTTGAGCAAGGCTAGTGTACTGCGCATCTTAGGACTATTGCCTATCTGATAGAAAACATTACCTTTGTGTTCTACTGCATCATTGACAGTTCCTAGCACATACTTGCACTTTGAGAACATTTCAATCATGCCTTTAGCGGTTATTTTCAACTTATCAACAGATTCGTCTATTTTATCCTGGTACGCTTCAAGTTCTTTCTTTGCATAGTCATTGTCTACAGAATACTTGTGCAGTCTATGAAACAGGAACAAACATACAAGCATCATTTCTGGACTACCATCATTGTATCTTTCAATGTAATCGTAATCTTCTGAGTAATGGAAGACAAGACCATCTGTGCAGATTCTATATATCACGTCATTAAGCTCGTCATTGTTGTATATGGTAAGATTGACCTTGTCGTATAGATTCAACTCTGCTGCATACATATCCGGGTTAACTACAGACAAATCGGAACCAGTATTATCAAGCAGTACTTTCAACATTTTAGATGTTAGAGGATTGTTCTTTGATATGAAACACTCTGAATAGTTCTTCATATCGCCTACAAAGACCATAGGAGCATGTTTCTTTGGTACGCCGATGTGTATCTTCAATTCTCTCATAAACGTGTCATAATCGATTATTCTCTTGAAGTCTTCCTCTGTATGTGTAAGAGCATAATTAACATATCTGTAAGCGAAAGCTATGCAGCCTATTACTTCATTGAAATCGGTAGTCTCATTGAATGACCTAAATTCAACAGTCTTACGCTTAAAGTATGATGCAACGTTAACCATGTGGCGTATATAACCCTTACGCATACTGTTAGCAAATACATTAAAGAACTTCTCCATAGTATCAGCGTTCATTGCATTCTGGTAGTACTCAACTGTAGGAGAAGGAACGTACCAAGATTCCTCATTCCATTCGTCAAGGTCGCTAAACTGCTTGATATATCTACTTGTGTAGTAAGACAGCGAAAACAACTTTTTTAAGTCTTCTAATTCCAAATCAGCAATACCTATATGCACATGGATTGATGTGACATAAGTACATTTTGCACCATTGGCTATAACTTCGCCAAACATAAACCTTAAAGCCTCAATATCATTTTTACAAAGATGGAGCGGAGGGGTGTTAATCTCTCCACCAAACTTTGAAGTTCCAGATACAGGACTGCAGTCTGTGTTTCTGAATGTTTCCTCTTTGTTCCAAGAGAAACCTTCTGGCAAAACGACTTTGTCCTTTTCAACGTCTGCGAACTCAAATTCAATTCCGAACGTTCTATCTAATATATCTAATTTCTGCATTGCGTAACTTGACTAATGATTTATAATCTGGAATAAATGATATAGTGTCACCGACAAAGATGTTCTCAATATCATCTGTGTGAAATATAGAGTATTCGCTGGAGCTGTCAATATACGACAAATCACAACTATTCAGGAGCTTGCTCTTATTTGTATTTGCAGCCGAATAACCACAATCAATCAGAATTTGCTTTCTATCTGTGAACGTCTCTATAACTTTGGTCTCCAACGTGATTCCATTCTCACCTAACCTGTAATCGCAATTATCATAAGGTATTGTTCCGAAAAGCATATACTCACCAATACGGATATCTGAAACGAAATCAGGAAGAAAACCTTTTGCAAGATAATAGCTACCACCTAAACTAATAGACGGTATATGATTTATGCTATCGAATATAGAACAGAGTTCTTTAATTGACGGTGCTTTGTCGCTGATGCAACCTGATGTGATAAGACCATGTATCTCACAGTCATCATCAATCTTACATGCCAACTGATCTGCATCACTAGCAGAAAGTCCTTCCCTATTATCTCCTGCATTAATCGGTATATAAAATTTCCTTATTCCGAGTTGATAACAACGAATATAATCTTCTAATGAAACGACAAGAGCACCTCTGTTTCTATCATCAGCCTTGTTAATAGAATAACAAACAGAATCTTTCAAATGAAGCCCGAAAACATTCATCTTTTGTGGGATATTTATATGATTACTGATATCATCATAGAAATCCTTAAACATAAGGGATATGGGAACGTTTACTAACTTTTGTGCCTTAGCTATATTCCTTTCAATAGCTGCTGTATCAACGATTACTTCCAATCTGCAATCCTCCTTTCTAGAATTATTCTACTATGAGACTCTCCTCTAGGAGTGGACACAACGACATCGCCTATACGTTTAAACTCCGTTTTCTCAAAATTGGATAGGCTTGCAAAATTAATCGGAGAGCACATCGAGAATATAGTTAATACATGATGAAAACAAGCACAAGAAATGTTTTTTAGAATCATTTCCTTTTGGAGACCTCCTCCTCTGAATTCAGGAAGAACAAAACATTTTTCAATAAACGCAACATGATATTCGTTTACATACAGTAAAGAATATCCTAATAGCTTACCATTAAATTCATCAATATAACCAACGCTGCATTTAGAATTAAGGCTTTTGATAATATCTACTTTACTTGACTCCATGCAAACAAAGTCATTCTTCAAATAAAGAGACTCATATTCTAAAATAGTCTTGAGGTATCTTTCGTTCAATATTATTTTTTTCATATCATTTGGGTTATGTACAACTTCATACATTATAGAACTGGTGGCGGGACTCGAACCCGCACGATAGGAGTTTACTTCTGTACTTCCCAGAATCTGTTTTATGAGGATTTTCAACCTCTGCTAACTTTGTTCCAAGTTGTAGCTCATAGGTGATTTGTTTAAACAGTAATTTTTATTTTACGTCTACACCTTTTGTAGCTTAGCTACTGACAACCTGTCTATAAGAGTCTCACTTTAGCGTCTACCATTCCGCCACACCAGTAATCGTCTTTCCGATATGCCATATTCCTTGTACCGACAAGTCTTGATGAGAGTCGAACTCATTTACCCTTACCCAACCTCAATAACCGATCAGGACTCGAACCTGAATTAGCACGGAAAGAAGGACTCGAACCAACGACCCTCGGTTTTGGAGACCGATGCTCTGCCAACTGAGCTATTTCCGCAAGTGTCGTCTTTCCGACTGTCAAGCGTCTATCCGCTTTGTCATATCTAAAACAAACAGCCTTCTGTATATTGTGGAACCTGCTTTACTACAGGAGAAGCAAACTCTTCAATCTGAATACCTGTTGTCTTAGTAAACCATTCTGCAAACATGTGTCTGTGACAGAAGTCTCCAGGTTTCTCGTAGCAAAGCAATGCAACATCTTTGCCTTTTCCAAGTGATTCTATGCTTTTAAGAATAGTACCAGAATACATGCCTGAAAGAATCTGCTTATACATGGTTATGTATCCTTCTACTGAACAAGCATCACTAAGCATGTATTTAGTTGGAGCAAGCTCCTGCATTGTGAAACCGTTATACCATCTAGGATTCCATCTTGCAATACTGATAGGAACTATTCCTGCTTCATGCAACTTTCTAATGTTGCCAAAATATGATGTATAAATCTTGTATGTCATATCTTATATGTTTATGCAAATATAGTAAAAAAGTGTCTTATAATCGAACATTTTAGCATTTTATTTGCTGGTTAAATACTGATTTAAGTTTTATTATATATGATATATGGATATATATTATTACTTTTGATGTGCACCAGAACAAATCTGGTGTAGATGCCATCTTTATGGCAAATTTTAATAGTATAACAATGTTATATAAATTTAAAAGTGCTTTGTAGTTACTCGGCTGTCAAACTACAAAAGCACTAAAATCAATTTAGACAGCCAAAGGTTTAAAAATCTTATATGCAACGTATACATTTATGGAGTTAATTCATCTTTATATAGCAACGTTACAAATTTGATTTTTAGTGGGAATGGGCAAGCACATTCCCACTTTTTAGTATTTCTTTCCATAATTTATTTATTTAAAAGTTCTTTGAATTTGTTTGTCAAGCAATCTGTACCGCACTGAGAAGAACATGCTTTAGTACATTTTTGGCATCTTAATATCATTTTCTGATATGCTATTAGTGCTTTCTCACGTTCCTCTTTACGAGCCATGTCGACTGCTTTATATGCTTCACCTATATTAAGCATTTCTCCACCAAGAAACCGTTTGTTTTCTTGTTCCCTATCTCTTAGGTAATCTTCTGCTATCATAATCTTATTATTTATTATTCTTTCAAAATGGAATCGTCTCTTAAACCGCATACCAAATCACCGTTTACATTAACATACTCGTTCTTGTCAGTGCATTTAATACCATTCCAATAAGGACATTTTGATAATTCACATCCGTTCATAATATTATTATTTTGTTGTTCTGACTCAATTTCTTTTTTAAGCACTTCTTGCAAAGCTGGAAGTATCTTTTCAGAAAAGAATAAGGCACTTTTATATATTTTATCAGTACTTGATACATAGCACATGCCGTTAAACATCTTTTGGGCAAAATAGTCGACACTCAAACTTAGAATAAACTTGCGGATATCTTCGCCAAAACCATTCCAATTATAGGCAAAATTACCGTAATCTGTGATTGACATAAATGACCCGTCAGTTGTTAAAACAACTTGACCTAACCAACGACCACTTTCTGTATAAAGTGTGTAAACTTTTGCTGTAGCTTCTTTATTCATAATCTTATCTATTTTACAAGTTTATAATAGTAAACAACGTTATACTCATTGCGATCCCAAGTACCCTTACCGCTTATTTTGTCTATTAGAGAAGCAAAGGCTTCTTGGGGAGTTTTGAAAGTCTTATGAACAGCACAATCGCCTATTATATCGTAGTAGTACTTATCCAATGTGTTGATAAAATCCCCAATCAATATGCCCTCTTTTAAACAATCTTCATCAGATATGTCTTGAAGTCTCTCTAACTTTATATCAGTAATCTCTATCTGATGTGGCATTACCTCATTTTTTACAAACATTTTATTAGTCCAACCAGGAGTGTTTTCATACTGTACCATGAAAAAGAATCTTTCAGGACCATTTGGCATTTTTTCGTGAACGGTTTTATACGACTGCTTGATAGCGACAATCTCACCAACTGCATACTTTGACTCATAAGAACTTACATCACAAAAATAAAAACGTACATATCGTAATTTTGATTTTCCTTTAGTGAAAAAACACATTCCATTATATTCAGCTGAAGTTTTAAACTCATTGCGAGCTGTTCTCGTTTTCATTCGATTGAGCGTTGCAGTCTCTAAGCCGACTCGCTCGTTTAACATTATTCCTTTCATCGTCTTATTTTTTTAAGTTGATATTTAATTCTTTCTTCTGCATGCCTTGTATCCTTTTTCATAGCCTTCTCTATAAGCTTTGCTACAAGCCTTGCATATTTCTGAAACTTTCATATCAGATCCAACCATAGTGTTTCTGAAGCAGCAAGCTGAGCATCTTTGACTAAGTCCCTCAGACTTACTTGCTTTTCGTTTTAATTGCTCTTTTTTCATAGTCTTATACTTTTTCATCCAAACAATTCTAATTGCACTGGTTCTTTATTTTTATTATTGCGTTCAACAACAGGAGATTCTACGATAGTATCTACATCATGAGAAGGGGTCTTATCGTCGCTAGGTCTATATTTAGCAACATTCCAGTTATTCATGAGTGAGTAAAGTCGATTAACGTCTTGTGTGAACTTATTTTCATCTGTGTACTTCTGCAAGCAACAGAAGTTGTTAGCGAAAGGAACTTTGCAAGCATTTACAACATATCCGTAATACCATTCCTGAGTAAGTGCATTCCGTTTCTCAACATATCCAACCATACCATTCACCATAAAGTTCATAGCTGACATGTGAACCGATGTATCATCTATATCACCAGCTGCGAATAAGTTTTTAGCATACTTGTCACAGAACTTCCATTCTGATATCATTAACCTACCGCTTCCGCAACAACAATCACTGTGAGTTATAATCTTATCTTCATTGCAGTCTTTCGATTTAACAATGAGAGCCATCATATCGCAAACATGTTCTGGAGTAAAGAACTGACCAGTAGATGAAGCTTTATAACTACTCTTGTAACAATTCTCATAGATGTTACCAAGAGCATCACAACCGCCATCCGCAAGAATCTTCTCATAGGCGAACTCAAAATACGATACCATTGCAAGATAGTAATCTTCATTGTCATTTTTTGCAGCAAGCAATGAACATTCAAATCCTTTTTCATTAATCGTTTGCCATTCAAAAGCATTGCACATCCATTCAAGCCATTCGTTCCATATACTAGAACCGTCATGACCGTTCTTGTATGCGTATCTGTCTAGTATCTTGCCTATTTCCTTACAGTCCATATTTACAACATTTAATCATCATAATCAAAATAGTCTTCCTCACTGATTCCGTCATCGTAAGAGTCTGGGTCTGAATTTTCATTGCTATAACCGCCATTGGCGTGGAACTCGCTATAATTTATCATATTAATAAACTGTAAAGTGACTGAATTTACAAGGACCTATCAATTCTTCAAGAGCATTTCTGGAGAAGTAACCGGAACCATATCCACTATCATTGCACTCAAAGGTCTCATATTTATAATCATTGTCCAGACTTTTCAGATAAGAGAGCACATCATCAGGTTCATAATTGCTGATAATTTTTTTCAGTTTGAGAGACACGCTGAATACTCCGTTAGGGAACTTTCTTTCCAAGATTCTTTTGAAGTTTCCAAGTGTAGACTTTGAGAAGTCAAGAAAACTAAAATCATCATAAGCTTTCTTCTTCATATTTTCTATTATTAACTGCTTTTCTTTTATGGCTGATTCCTCACGATCATTCAATATCTTTTTGAATATCGAAATTTCCTTTGAATACATTGAAGACCAGTCGTGCCAGAACATCACGTATCTAGGATAGTTGCTGCCTTGCGCGTCAACAAATAAGTATCTACCATCATCACACATAACTAGTGTTACTTTCTGATAGAATGATTTAGACTGCTCTCTGGTTGGTCTGTACTCGTTGAAGTTGTCCTTATCCTCTATGGCATCAGACTGAGAGCCTCCTTGACCAAACTTAAACTTCTGATTATCAAGTTCATTAGAAGTACATGTAACAATCTTCTCAATACGGCAAAACGTTTCCAACAGGGGGATATCCTTATACGTCATATCACCGACTGCATTAAGGAGTTTTCCACTATCATTTTTCATACCGCTTTCTATGAGGTTGACAAAATCTCCAACCTTCAACTCTGATACTTTCTTGCTAGAGTTAAGCCTTGCTTCATCTCTCTGCTGTTCTAGTAATTCTAGATTCATAACTTTATACTTTTATGGTTTTATAATCAATTTATTGCTGAATAGTATCCTAGTACTATTACATCATATATCTCTTTTACTATTGCGAACTTAAACATCACTTCTGACTGTGCGCTTGGAATATTGATAAACTGGTGACATGTAGAATCACTACTATATCTATCATCAGAATTATATTCGTAAGCCTTGACACTTTCAAGAAGTAAATTATAGTAATCTTCACCGAAAGATTCTATCAACTTATCTTTATTTCTGATTACCAGTCTCATAACTAAATTGACCCTGTAAATTCTACTTCTTTGAAATCATCTGCACTTAGGACTATATCTCCATCTTTATACAGCTTCTTGACACGCTCAAACGCATCATCTAAGTTTTCGGCTACAACCAGAACGGTCTTAGTTAGCTTTTCCTCTATTTCTATTTCATATTCATTCATTTTCTTACACTTTTATGGTTTATTGTTTTAATTTCTTGATGTAAAGATAGCTATAAATTACTTATTATCAATTAGTTACGCAAGAAAAACACTATTTTTGTAACTTGAATTAACTTTTACAATTCTAGCACATTCTTGCATAACTTTTGCTAACTTTACTTTAACTTTTGGTTAACTTTTTTGATTGTATGATTCTGACAATTCCTTGGGTATCATATCGTATATAGGTAAAGGACCTAACTTTAACGTTGACACTGTGAAATGTCTTCTCTCTATATCTTCGGGATCAGGAACTTTGTTATTTCTCTTAGCCTGTTCCTCAGCACGCTGTATTCTTGCATCTTCATCCTCTTCAAGTTTACTCTTGATGAGAGCCATTGCATCCTCAGCTGTATAGGTCTGGACGATACATGTTACATTTTCACCGTCTTTGTCAGTCATGATGTCAATCTGTGTTTTGACATTAAGGTCAATTTGAAAGAACTTGACGGTCTTAACTTCTTCCTTAATTTCGTTACCGTCATCATCGTATTTCTGTTCGTCTGAATCACTGTCATAGATATCAACATCATCATACAATCTTGAATCATTGAGAATAACGCAAGGATCATTCTTTTTAATCATAGTAATTGAGAATCCGTTGTCTGTATTGAGTTCAAGATAATCTCTTGTGATATCAACAACATTTTCTACAGAAGAAGCAAGGAGTAAATACTTTCTTTTCTTAAGCTCACTACTTACTTGAACTATATATGAGTACAGAGCTTCGTTCTTATATTCATATCCTTCACGATGCTGATTACTAACCTCTATATCTTTTATCTCACCAGCCTGAATACTAAACTGGACTCTTTGAACATTGTCCTGGTCTAAGTACATACCCTGCTTAAAGATAAATTCGTTACGTGGGACAGAAACCTTCTCACCTGTGCTTTCATCTATAAAGTCTTCGTTCCATTTTTTAATGACGTCAGATGCAAGCCATTTGTTGAGCATCTTCTTCGAATCTGCCGTTCTGTATCTAATCTCGTTTAATTTACTTTCAACTCTATCTTGAGTGATTGTTTTCTTTGCTACTTTTAGTTCGTTAGAACTCTTATTTTCTGCCATATTGATGATATTTATGTTATTAATAAATAATATTCTTATTTGCAATTTAAATTCTATGATATTCTATGTGTCTCATTTACAGAGGATTGCTATTTGCAAAGTAAATTCATGGTTCGATGATAACTCTTTCTTGTAGGGTTGCTTCTTATGCGATGCCAGTAGATATTATTAACAACGTTTCTACCATGTAGTCGTTCTACATATATATGAAACAACCTCTCTATTTTAGAACTTATCAAGCACTCGTCTACAAATTCAAGAAGTTCTTGAAGGTAATCACTAGGCATATGAAATATTATCATGTTCTATTATCTAAAATTAATACTATTACATCTATTACACAGAGGAACATACCAATATAGGATATAGTTTCAATCATATTTTCCTCAAAGGTATCTTTAATAAGATTTTCTCTGCAGTAATGCCATTAACGAAGTCAACAGCTAAGAATGCTATTGCTCTTGCCTGAGGCGTATTGAGACTTGACAGGTCTATCTTCTCGTAAGACGTGACGCCTTTGCTGATTAAATCTATAGCAGACTTGTATCCGGAGACTATCTCACTATTCTGAGGTTGATTGATTATCTTACCTTTCAAGCGTCTCTTGATTGAATTAGTGCATTGCCTACACTGTAGTGGTGTTTTTTTCATACTAAAAGCTTTTAATAGAGTTGACAACGACTGTAAGTATAGAATCTATAGTCTTGTCTGAATATCCTCTTTTCTTGAGAGCGTAAACAAGGCTATTACTTACAGATTTTGAAAATCTCTTGATTGTGTACCTCATTCCTAAAAGGAAAGAGATACAGAATACTATTGTGCAGACTATTGCTGCTATTATTATTACTACTGCCATAATAAAATTATTTGTGATTATTACAATTAGGATCGTGAACTATACCGCATATACCATTTTGCCAGTCCTCATATTTAGAAAACTTGATATACTTGTGACCTCTATACGAGAAGTGCTCAACTTTATCGAAAGGAACATCATTTCTGATTATAATTTTTGTCCCTTTATCGCAGCTTACGAAAAGAATAGCTGCTGCTAACATCAATATATGTTTCATTCTTTTTCCTCTCTTTCTTTTTTAAGTTGTCCTTCTGCTTCTGCAGCACAATTTGGGCAGAATAATTTATTACCACCTCTAACAGTAACAAGCCTTACCTTATCATCGTCTTTAAACGTTTTATCGCAACAAAAACATTTTCTTTGAACGGATAAACCGTGTTTTTCTCTTGCTTCTCTAAAAGCTCCAAAATTTGACATAAAATATCCAGGAAATACATCAAATACCTCATATGAAACTGTCTTTGTTATATTCATTTGGTTGCCTCGCTTTCTTTCCATTGCTTCATCATTTCATTAGATATATCCAAAGCTAATTTGCAATCAGATTCTATGGTAGATTCTGAATGTACTTCTAATGAGGATATAACGCATTTGCATATTTCAAACTTCATGCGCTTTTCGGAAGGCATATCAGAAGGCTGAATAAAGATAGTATGACTAGCTTCTAACTCTTCCATAGTAGGTTGATTAATCACCTCAACTTCATCGAATGGAAGTTCTATAGGGTTTCCGTAGCTATCACACTTGTCAAGTGTCACTTTTGCGTATTCTGCGATATTTATTATCTCGCCAGTTGCTCTAATTCTTACTTTCATAATATTTATCCATTAATTGTTTAACTAACTCATTAGCGTATTCGATAGATAATTTAACTTTAAATCTAATTGAACCACTATTGGTATCACTTGGCATACTAGCAAGTTTAGCATTTGAAATTTCATACAGACGTTGTTCCCAGTCGATATCTTTTTCAGAGAAGTCAATATCAAGCCACGTAACTGGTAGGTACTCATATCTACCATGATGCTTGCATAAATAGCACATTCCTTCAGGTGTATTTCTACCTTCCATTGAATTAGCCATTATACTCATATTTACATCAACAATATCACCATCATTTAGCTCATAGTGCCATTTGTGTTCTTTTTCATAAAATGGTAAATCATCATCGCTTATCTCCCTATGGTTTCCTAATATTTTTGCTTTCATAGTTGTTCTTTTTGTTTTAATTCAATAAATTCTAATTCAACAAGAGGACCAATGCACTTTTTCAGTGCTCTTACATCTTCAAGCGCATTGTGTGCCGGAAACGTTTCATTGTTGAAAAGTCTAGCATACAACTCTTCTAATCGAGGGAACTTAAAACGTCCACTTTCGGTATGAGCATTTACAAATTTGGCGGTCTTGTACATAGTATCTATTCTCTTACACTTATCAAGTGCCGAATCAACTATCTCGTCATAATATTCACGTCCAAGATATCTTAATACATTTGCCTTGATAATCGAAGTATCGAAATATATGTTGTGTGCACAAATCAACGGTGCTGTATTAGCATCATTGATAAATTCCTCAACAACATCAACAAACGGCTTGCCTTTATCAATAGCTATCTGTGTTGTTATACCATGTATTTTTGCCGTTTCCTCTGGTATCTCATAGCCATCAGGATATATTATTTCAGATCTTTCTTTATCTCCGAAACTCCATGCGAGTTGAACTATATGAGGAAACTTATCAAAGTCTTCATCCCATTTTGCTTTTTTTGGCGGTAAGCCTGTTGTTTCAGTATCAAATACGCAAACATCTTTTACATTGTAGTTTTCCATTATTTTTTTCGTTTTAACAGCCTGTTAAGCCGTTGGTTAGTATTTTATTGAATATCATGTTATACAGCCTGTAATAGCTCTGTATTTTCTTTGTGAGCCTTATATCTGCCATTATAACACATGCGAATCTTGTTCATGTTCTTTTTTATCAAGTTGAGTATAGCTTTGTGGTGCTCAGTAAACTTGTCATATTTGCCATAACATTGAACAATTTCAAATCTGTTAAGATTAACTTCGATTGTTTCAACTCGATTGCCTTGCTTATCTCTACATGAGAGTATGAGAGATTCTGGTCTCTTGTAATATCCACTTGCAAAAACACAATGGTGCATCATAGTTCCTTCCTCAAAGAACTCCTGGACATCACGCAAAACATGTATATCAAATTTAGAATTGGAGATATTCAAGTCAAAGAATCGTCTGCGTCTCTTGATGTAATCATCATTTTCCTTTCGTTCAGCCTCTAATCTAGCAAGCTGCTCCTTTTCTCGTTTAATCATCGCACGTTCCTCAGCTAGTCTTTCTTTCTTTCTCTGCAGAGTTATAAGCTTTGAAATGAAGTAATTGTGCATATTGTTCAGATCATCTGGTGCCAGAAATTTAGGATTGTGGTTATCGTTTTTGGTCTTAATTATAGCATCAGTCATATCAAACCATTCATGCGTATTTTCCTCAGTAAAAACAAAACCGTGCTTTCTAGCTATTCTTATGCTTGATAGCAACTCTTTCGTATTACAGTAGAAAGTAAGTGCATCGATAATCAAGTCCTCATTTGCATTGTAAAGTGTTTCACCATAAGGTACTTTGAGTATCTTTGATATTTCCTTTGGATTTCTGCTTACACATTTTACCCTCTTTCCTGCATGCCGGTTAATGTCGAACTGTGATTCTTCAAACAGACCACTTATTGAGTATCCCCATGTGTTTTGATGATTAGAAGTTAGCGTTATATCAGAACCGAAAGAGAATGTATCCCAAGATGTATAGCAATTCATGCAAAAACGCTTTTTGCTGAAATAACATGATTGACTATCATTTGTGAATTTTCTTGCTATCTCACAAAAGATATAACAAGTACCAGTATTTTTATTGCTGAAAACGTAGCATCTATATAGCCTTGTTACATCTAAATTCTTTCTCTTTTCTTTCAAGGTAAAATAGATATATCCACCACGATTAAGCTTAGAAAGCTTTTCATCTGACTTTATACCTTTGATGATTATCTTCTTATCGCATAGAGAAATATTCTCAGCTAGTTTTGAGTTGACCTTTACAGCGTCTTTCTCAAGTTGTGTTCTAGGTTTTCTCATAACGTTCCTCCGAATAGGTCTAGTTCTATATACTTCGATTTCTCCTGCTTCTTTGCAAGCTTAGTAGGCTTACTGATGCTAACCGTACAAGCAACCTTATCCTCTTTAGGTTTAGCATCTTGGGCTTTCTCCTTACCCTCATTAGCCAAATCCTCGTTGGTCTCTTGGTAGTAATGTGCTGCCCATCCGAACACAACATCGTCCTGGACTATTGCTGCACTTTTCACGGCTTGTTTTCTGGCCTGATTAACAATATAATCACAGCACTTAACAATTGACTTTTCTTTGTTTGCGAATTTTTCCGCAAAAGCTTCGTCATGTTCTGCCATGTTCTGCAGATACTGATTGACGACTGTACTAAATTCATTGTTCTTTGTCATTTTCTTGACTTTTATGGTTTAACTTTATCTTTTGCCATTCCTGGTATGAAATAGCGTCTTTTCTGTATTCTTGAACTTTTCTAATTGCGATCTCGCTTTCGTGCTTTGCATTTGCTTCAAGTCTTTCTCGACAAAAAGAGGACAAGGCTGATGTTATTGTCATGGGGTCTACTGAACCGAAGAATGTTCCATATTTACCAGCTTTAAACCGAAAGAAGAATAACATCAATTCCGAGACTTTCAGGTAGTAGTACATTGTGCTTATTGTTCTAGCACAGTCAAGTACTTGCTGAGGTGACATCTTGTCTTTGCATCCACAGAATTCGTTAAGGTTGTATATCTGAATATTAAGCCATTGAATTGATGCAGTATTGCAGTATTCTCGGTCAAGGCGTGCAAGTGTAGGATAATAGCCAAAATAGCAATCTTCAACTTCAGCACTTAGTTCATATTGAACATCAGGATTGAATGCTACGAGGAACTTAGAAAAATTACCGTATCGAACCGTCAGACTCACTGAGTTTTCTGTTAAGCTCAAGGATTTCATTTGCTCGTTCTTGCTGTTGTTGTTGCTTATGTTCTGTTCCATTGCTTTTGATGTTGATATTTTTTTTATCTCTGTTCGACCACGTTGTAAGTCTTCTCCCTAAATCCCATGTTCTTTCGAGTTCGCATCGCATCTTGGTGTATGAGCGGTTAGGCTCGGACCAGTAGTCGTAAAAAGCTCGTATCATTTCTTTGCCGTAAGTCTCTATGTAAGGGACTAGGTTTTCGCCAAAAGTTTTGCTTCGCTTTGTCAAAGCCTCTTTGTTGGCAGCAAAAGAAAGTTTGACTTTCTTTTCCTCTAACTTGATAAAGTTAGAGGTTTCTTTATTTTCTTTCTTCTTTTGTATTTCTTCTTTATAGGGGTTATAGGGGGAACTTTCTAGTTTGTTTGTTACGTTGTTTGTTATTTGATTGTTATTTTGTTTGTTATTCGTAAATAGTTTTGTATCGCAACCATTTGATATTGAGCCATTTACAGATTTATTTTGTTTGTTATTCTGTTTGTTAAGTTTTGGAGTTTTTGTTTGTTGCTCGCCGTTTTCAGACGTTTGATAACTCTCAAAATTAAGAACATGAATAATAGTGTATTTATTCGTTGATTCTATGCTTATAGTGTTTGCCTGAACATTCTTTTTGAGAGAAGTTCTGACCTGCATCGGAGTCATTGATAACGTCTTAGATAAATCAGATGTTGTCGTAACAAAAGAACCACGATTGACGTTGATACCTTGCCATTGCTTGTCCTCGTAATTAGCACTGACTAGACAATGGAAAAATATCCTGAAAGTATTAGGGTCACCGTAATACTCCCAATCGGTTATCTTTCTATGTATCTTTATCCAACCGTCCATCATATTAAATTAAAAAACACGACTCCTAGCTTTCATCCATAATTGAACGATGGGACTACTTGCTAGGAGGGTGTCATATATAAATCTATTGAGTATCTTAATCATACGGTCGTTCACTCCGATAATTGAAATCTGGTGGTAAAAGTAATATAAAGTGTCTAATAAACAGACACTTTTACAATGGTTTAACTTTGATTTAACTTTTACACTCATGCGCCTATTCCTCTGTTAATATTCTGTTTTTCCATTTTGGCAAAACTTATCTGAGTTCTGATATTATCAGACTGATGCACACACGTTCTATTAATGCGGTCAATCCACGTTACCAGTTGATTAATTATAGCTGTCTGTGACGTGATAAACTTACTTGCTAGTGTAGTTGATAGTCTAGAGATATAATCACCCTTAGAACCAAAGATATTGGCTGTAAGAATATCTTGAATTTTCTTTGCATCTGCAAGCATTTTTCCACTTCTTGCAAGATAGACGTTCAGATCAGTGAGACGTTGCAGTAATTCTGTAGGATTATCACTTGCTGTTATCTCCAGAAACTCTTGCATTTCCTGTATTTCAGTAATCATGTTGTCGATAGGGCATTTGCTTTCATCGCATCTTCCTTTATCTGGACAATATGTGCATTTAAATTCTGTCATACTTCAACTAAACTAAATTCAACACGTGGTTTATTTGCCTTATCTACATACTTCGTAGCTACAATCTTGACGCAGTTGTTGTCATTCTTGATTGCTTCAATATTCTGCAAACAATCAAGTATGATTTTCAAACAGTTATCGAGGTCGTGCCGGTTGGAAGTGAAATATACATCAACGTGTAACTCAAATAAGCCTTTTATCATAGCCTTACGGTAGTGGTTACACTGGAGATAAAATGTCTTTTCGTAATTCGTAAGTTTTTCAGTCTTACAGAGAGAACCGTGCCCAAACTTTTTAATGATCTTATATGAATTACTCTTAGAAGGACATTCGCCAATTATTGTCTGTATCATAATATATCTTATTTCGTTGTTATTTTCGTTATGAGACCTTTTTGTGGTAAAGGTGGTAAATTATAAGCCTGCACTATTTTCACAAACTGTACAGGCTGAGAACTCAATCAATCCATCTTTGCTAATTTCTTAGCAAGGTTATTCATCATTCTACATTTATTGACATCTGGAGCAGATGTACTGTGCTCACAGATATATTTACTTGAATATTCCAGTAGGGACTGTATTACTTTTCGGTCAGTCTTACATAGAGTATCTTCAATCTCTATCTTGTCGAAGTCTATATCATTGTCATTAAGATAGTCACTCAAAGCTATCAGTTTAGACTTGCTGCAGGTAACAGTGAAATACCTTGTAAGCATTTCTTTTTCATCTATAGCAGGTTGAGTTACGAAATTAGTCTGTCCTGTTACGTTTTCAGGATTTTCTATTACGTTACTTGGCTGTTCTGTTACACTATTAGAGGATTTTTGCTCAAATAGCGAAGTCTCAGGACTAGGTTCTGGTTGTTGAATACTTGCTCGTCTAGCCTCTTCTTCTGCTTGAGCTTTCTTTCTAGCCTCCTCTTCCTCGCGTTGCTTCTTAAACTGATTGAAAAAATCAAGAGTTGTATTGAGATTAAGAGATATAAGAAACTGTGCTTTTAATTGCTGATAGATGCTATCATCATCATTAGCAAGATTCTTTAAATACTCAAGATTAGTGTTGATATCTGCAATCTTCTTGTTAATCTCTTCCTCAACCTTGTGCATCGTCACAGTCTTGTTAAGCCAACGCTGGTCAAATATCTTATCAAGAGTAACAGGAGATTGCATAGACGAATACAAGGTACATATATCTTTATTCTTCTTCTCGATGCGCTTGTTGTCGTTATCCTTGACTACTTCGTCAATCTTATTACTACATTGCTTGATAAGTCCAACAGTATCTGAAATGACAGCTTTGAACTCAAGGAAAGGTTTATTAAACTCACTTTCAAGTTCTATACGCTTATCATTAAGAGCCTTTGCTGCTTTGTTGAGAGCTGCTTTATCCTTTTTTGCTTGCTCTATATTATTGTCATTGTAATTAGTGACGTTATATATCGGCAAAGACTTTTTTACCATGTCATGTATCTGCTGCGCATTGGTAATCAATTTACCAAGCGTCTTCTCAGTGACGACAAGCTCTAGGCTGTCGTCACTGAGGTTTGTATTGATTATGCTACTTTTTTCGTCCATAGTTCTTTACTTATTGTATTGTCAATAAACTCATTTGCTGCCATCACCCTATCTGTTATAAGGTTGACAGCTTCAATATCCGGAGTGATACGTATAATCTTTATCGGATTAGACAACCAAGGGCAGTATATAACGAAGTCACACCATTCAGCACCTGTACACATCATGTGAGACTGACACTGATAATAGTATTGAGGATTGACCTTTTTCAAACTCATGTTATCGTTAATCTCTACAGCATACTTAACATAAGTATTAACATTCGGACATTTTATTTCTATACAGCCTTTTAAGAAATGTCCTTCGTAATAGACACCATCTGGACTACTTGCGAAGTTAGGTATGATATCATGCTTACAGCTAGAAACTTCATGGATATCTCTGCCAGTTAGATTCATGTAAACCATTCTTGCGTCTCCCTCTGTTTCAGTACCGAAACGCATTGCCTTGCTTGTTACACAAGTCTGGTCTAGATATTCTTGGAACATTTCGTCATCGTCTACGATATCCTTATTCATCTTCCTTTCACCAGCAAGCTGATAGAGATAAGCCTTAGCTGTATCTCCAAACAACTCCCCTTTGGTTCTTGATGATTTCATAAGGTCACCAACCCTACTGCCAGTTATGTTACCAAGTCTTGCTCTAAACCAATCAAGGCTTCGCTGATCTATTGTGTTATCAATCATTATAGTAAAGTTTTACGTTGTTTTGTTTCCTCTGACTGCTGTTCTGTCTGAGGGTTAGGATTTGATGGTTGCTCCTGAGAAGTCTCATTAGACGAACTATTTTCGGCTTGTTGAGGAACCTCGGCTTCAGCTGCATTTAAAGCTACATCTATAAGTTTCTTCTTGCCTCTAACTGGCTGCTCGTCTATAATTACAGCATCATCATATTCTTCCTTAGTGCTAAGTCCCATGCTTATTTCAGGACAATAAACACGCTGCCAAAATGCTGCAGCACGATATCTAAGCATAATAGCAGGCATTGTTCTCCATTTGCTACCTTTTTTATCATACCATCCTTCATCCTTAGCCATTTTGATGTCAACGAAGTCACCATATTTAGGCTGCTTGAATTCTTTATCATTAATATCGAAAGCTACAACCCTACACCCCCAATCATCTTGACCAGGAGTACCCTTGAACTCATAATTAAGCGTAGAGAATTTACCACTAGCATTTATTGTAGCTATCAAGAACTTACTTGAAAACGATGGATTTCCATAGACTACATACAAGTTCTGCATTACCATTAGTGGATTTGCTCCCATACGTTGTGCCATGTCAATTGCTATTACGCAATCTCCAATATTGTTTTTAAATCTATCTGGAATAATGGTACTAGCTGAGTACATTTGTCCCATTCTCTGCATAACAACAAATTGGTTATACATTTGACCAGCAGGAGTTAAATTGTATGCTCCGCTGTTTTTAGCGTTTAGAAGTTGCAGTTCAACGCTAACCTGCTCTTTGTTTTCATCCATAGTTGTAATATTAATTATTCTTCAATTTTAAAACCTTTAAGACTTTTATCGCATTTGTAAACAGCAAACGCAAAGTTTGCAGAGAGAATAAGCGTCATCAACATAGACACTTCGCACAATCCTAATAATAGGAACAAACTAGCTGAGACATAAAGCAGAAGTAACTTCTGCCTTACGCTCAATCTTTTGTAATCTTCAAATACTTTTGCTTTCATTTCCTTGTACTTTTATGGTTCATATTTATTTTTCTTGATGTAAAGATAGTCATAATTAACTGATTATCAGTACTTTATGAAAGAAAATGAACTTATTGCTAACTTTGATTAACTTTGTAACTTTAGTAAACTATTTTTGTTTACTTTTGCTAACTTTTAATATTTATAGATTTAACTTTTAAACTGCAGCAGCGGCGTTTTGTGTAACCATGCCTGAATTTACAGAATGCACCATAGATTTCTTTCTCTGTCCTCTGAAATTAATCTGTGCGTATCTTATAACATCATAGGCATTGCATTTCCAACGACTATTTTGTGCTGATGTTGATTTCTCAAACCTTATTCTCCCATGCTCACACAGGTCTCTGAATCTAGCGAGACCACCAACGATACTTACAGCTTCATCTTTACTAAAAGACTTATCGTTGAGAACTATCTTCAATGCTTCTTCGTCTATCATATTATTTTAAAATTAATCGGGACGCATAAAATTTAAGTGTCTAATTTAAAATTTCCATATAAATATGGCATACGTCCCGAATTATGTTTATATTTGCAATGTCTAATTTAAAAATTCCAATTATGAAAGGTTTTATAGAAGTTACTGATCTTAACAATCAAACATTCCTCATTTCTGTTAATCATATCTTTAAAGTGTACACATATGTCAGTGAACGAGCATGTATTTGTATGGATCCAAATGGTGAGAACAATGCTTCATCTTATAATATCGTAGTAAGACAATCGTATAATGATGTGATTAAACTTATTAAGGAAGCTTTGTAAATCTTCTTTAAGTTATTTTACTTCACTATAGCTATACTATGTCTAATTGACAATAGTTTAGCTTTCCATTGTATGATTGAGGAATAATATATACATTGATATATGATATGTCTTTCATGCGATATGTATTTTTGTGCGCATTCGTAAATACGCTTTGGAAGCCATTTTCTTAATAATCTATTCATAATCAACTATTTATTAAATATTCTATTCTTCTGAGCGTATCTTATAAATTCACCAATACTGTGTACACCTAGTTTTTTAAAACTGTTCTTTCTGTGATTGTTAACGGTGTTGAGTGAAATAAACAGTTTATCTGCAACTTCATCATCTTTCATTCCATCATATAACATCTTCATGACTTCTAATTCCCTTTTAGAAAGGGATGTATCAAAGGACGGTGAACATATTATATGATCGAACTTGCATTCTCCCCTTAGAGGACAGGGGACGAATTCAAAATTAAAGTTCTTATGTTCATCAATATCATTGCGATTGTCATATAGACCAAAATTACACTTTATGAATCTTCTTACTGCAAGGAAGTTTCTGTACTTCATATCTTCAACAGTCTTATAACATGCCATTAAAGCATTATAAGCACACGGATAGAAGTTCATAATACTGTCTAGCATTGTATGAATGAAAGCATCATCATCTTCTTTCAACAACTTAGCTGGTCCATCTTCTGACTCAATCATTACATCACCAGAAGGCGTCGTGTAAAATTCTGTTTCCATTTACTTATTATTATGTGACGGAAAAAGAAATTCACTAGGAACTCCTAGTTCCTTTGATAACACTGATCTAGTTAACTCGTCAGGAACAAAAGCTCCAGCAAGCCAACATTTAATAGTTGACTTAGACTTCATAGTAACTTTACTTATCCTATCAATAAATATCTGCTTAGGAGTTTTCACGCTACTACGACCATCAAGACTTTCGTATATCTGTCTAAATGTCTTATAGTCTGTATCTGTCATTTTTTTCATCTATTACTATTTTTTTTGGGTTAAAAAAATTATTTATCATCAAAATTTGCTAACTTTGTCACTGAACGATTTAGATACAGTTGCAAATATACGAATTAAATTCGTATAGTTGTACTTGTAGCTACGAATTTAATTCATATTAACAAATATCTATACTATATGGATGGTAGCCAAGTAAAAAACTTACGAAACAGACTTAAGAAGACACAGTCTCAGCTAGCCAAGGAAATTGGGGTTACTACAAGAACTATCCAGAAATGGGAAGCAGGAGATACTATTCCAACAGCCATGGAAAACTTGTTAGAATCAATGCTAACAAACGAAGTAAAAAGACGAACCGAATTCGCATCAAATGAAAGTTCTGCAGCAAGTATTAATGAAGAAATGATACATTCATTAATTGACGAATTGTCTTCGCAAAGAGATAGTTCAAAAAAGTTTCAAGAACAAATAGATAGATTGCTAACAATCATAGAAAAACTAAGCACAAAATGAAAAAGATTGTAGCATTTACTTTAATGTCGTTATTTTGTTCTTTAGCTTATTGTCAAGACAAGATAACAATGTTCCAGAAAGATAGTCTAATATGGACTGATGATCTGAACAATACAAACATATATCCGTTAAGCAAAAAGGAAAGAATAAAATATAAAAATAACATAGAGCCACATATAATTCACTATGAATTAGGTATATGTAGCACTATACTTACAGATACAAGAAGAATACTTATATTCGTAAAACCGTTTGAGGGAGTTGACTACAACGCTTTTGCAAATTACTTCCTTAAATGGATGACTGGCGGAATAGGATACTATATTTTTGTTCCATACGGAATAATAGTTATAAATTCTGACGAACTAGAGAATATCAATGATAGTAAAAACTTTAAAACTTTTAATATATTAGGTAAGGCTTACTTAAGAAAATAAAACTAAAAAATAAGGAATGAAAAAGAGTATAATGATAATGCTGGCGTTAACAGCTATAATATGTTCGTGTGGTGATAGTGATGATAATGCAGGAAAAACTACTTCCAGTATAGAATTGAGCGATAGCGTAATAACAATGAACGTAAGAAACGACTCATATATATCGATAAAGGGGGCTGATATATTAGATTGCAAAATTTCTTCTGATAACGAATTCGTTGCGTATGCAAATGGCTATGATAATAGAATTGATATCTACGGGGACCATGCAGGATTGGCAACTATCAAGGTAACGTGTGGAGAAACTACACGTACATGCAGGGTTAAAGTAAATCACCTAACAAATTATATTGGTTCTACTGTGACGTCGTTCGGAGTAAACAGAAAAACATTATTTTCATTAATCAAGGAATATGGACTGTCAGGTTCTTATGATACATCGAAACCTAATATAAATAAAAACAATAGAACGTATTTTCTTTGGAAGCGTATTGACATATTACTAATTTAAAAATGATATGCTATATGACAAATTAAAAAAGAAATAAGACTTACTT
>Ga0183099_1000105_pt1 | contig 86227 bp, 73 predicted proteins | sample Biomet1_FD_127788 | JGI IMG/M metagenome (GOLD analysis project Ga0183099, IMG submission 127788) | Microbial communities from bioreactor (seeded with anoxic lake sediment) at LBNL, California, USA - Biofuel metagenome 1 | ecosystem: Engineered > Bioreactor > Anaerobic > Unclassified ...
TACAGAAAAAAAGAACAAAGAAAGAAAGGTATTTAGGGGAGATTCCGAAAATACGGAATCTCAAGATGGAAGAGAAAAATCCCCTCCCGGATTCACTTGTGCCTGTATCCTGAAAATTTGCTGAAAAAGAATGATTTTTGAAAAATAGTGCTCAGATTATTTGGTTTTCAACATAGAAGAGCGCGGCCACCTGTGGCGGCTGTGGCTTGGGCAATGTTAGCAACAGGAAGTTTTTATTTACAAGTCTGCATATACTGGTCAGCAGTCATTACAGGAATTTTAGCTTTCCGGAAATCTTTAAGATTCCTGGTAATAATTGCATCAAGACCATTTTCCAGCGCAGTGTAGTATTGCAGTCCATCCTCAAAGTCCTTAAAATCACTATCATTTAGTGCAAGTTCAACTATTTTATCATCAAGACTTAACACTTCAATTATCAACTTAAGTTTACGAAGTATTTGTTTAGCTTCTTCAGACTTTTTTGATTGTAATAAGATGTAATTTGTAGTGGCGAAAGACAATGTTGATACACTTATTTGAATTTCTTTCTTGTCAGCCAAGGAGAAAATTCTAGCAGCCTCTGAATAGAAGGGGTGTCTTTCAGAAAGTAAGTCGATTATAATGTTCGTATCCAGAAACAGTTTTTTCATTTGTACTTCTCTGTTAAGAATTTTGCATAATCTTTTTTATAGTCATGATCTGGATTAAGATGAATAACGCCACTTAAGCTCTTAACAAGAGGTGTAATATCATCTGATACTGCTGTTTTATCTTCCGTTACTGAATCCAGGTATGATTCGATCAACTTAGATAGACTAACATCATGAAGATGCGCGTAATCCTTTGCACGATCAATCACTCTTTTGTTTAATCTGAGGGTTAATTTCGTTTCCATACTCGTGTATTTACGTACAAATATAATTATTTTACACGGCAATTGCAAGGGGCGCTTTTTTCTTCTTGTTGCTAACGGTGGGCTAGGCGAAGAGCCCGAAGGGCTGTGCTTTGGCTATTGTTAGCCCTCGTTTTTTTTAATCCACAAACGTTTCTCGAATCACGGATTTGACATTATCAACTTCCTTTTTGGACAATTTATCAAGCACCTTAATGATACGAGTTTTATCAATCGTCCGAATCTGGTCGATTACAATCCATCCATCTTTTTCATTATGCTTTACCTCAACCCGCGTAGGGTATCGTTTGGATTGACTAGTCATTGGGGCAACGATTACCGTTTGAAGATATTTATTCATCTCATTGGGAGAAATAACAACGCAAGGTCTTGTTTTCTTTATCTCACTCCCAACTGTTGGATCCAAATTGACCAAGATAATCTGGTATTGTTTTATTTCCATTCCTCAAAGTTTTCATCTTCAAATACGTCACTCATCAGAGTCTTGTCATCACCGTTCTCATGCATCTTCCGAAAAGAATCCTCCCATCCTTTACGCGTTTCTGTCTTAGGCTTGAGAATCAAATATCCCTTTTCCATGATAACCTCAACGGTGTCCTTAATGTTGTACCTATCAATAAGCGTCTTACTAAGTCTAATTCCCCGGGAATTACCAACTTTTATTACTGAAACATCCATAGTCTTTTGTTATTAATGTGCATACAAAGTTATTACTTTTTACATGCAAATCAAGAAAACTTTGATAATATTTTTATTGGCTTAAATCGTAGTCAACCAACATCTTTTAAATTATTAAACCGCTCTCGAAAGCGTTTTTGCATCTCTATTGTAGTGGCCAAAATATGTGCGCTTTAAAATGAGGGCTAACGGGAGGCCAGACCACGGCCGTTGCCGTAGCGGCGTAGCTGCAAGGCAAGCGGTTGTGGTTTGGGCGATGTTAGGCCGCGTTATTTTTTACTCATCATATAAGACATTACTCTTATTTTCAGATTTAACTGTAAACTTTGTAATTCTATTAATTGTCCCATATATTGTATTTGATCCATTTCGGGATCCCCCAACAAGCTTTACATTATAATCAATCGGATATTGTATGGTCGACAAAGGTGGAATTGTAATTTGATTTCCAAAATCGGCACCATCTGATATCGGAATTAGTATGTCAGGATATTTAAGATCATCCAATGACCCAAAATTTGATTTGTCGAGTATGCCAGTAAATGACATTGTATCTACACTGTAATTCTTGAATACAAGCATCCCCTCAGCATGTAATAATCCGGTAGAATCAACCGTGAATTTTATACTGCTTTTATCATGAAGAAGTTCGATTGTCTGGATTCCGTTACCGTAACTCATTATCTTACTACCAATTGTTGCTTTAACATTTGTCGCAAGCCACAGAAATATGACAACGTAGAGAGTATATCTCAACTTGGATTTCTTTTTCTTTAGATAATCCCGCAGCTTTAAAAAGCATACGGTAGAAATTAAAAACAAAACAATGTTTACGATGTTAGACACAAAAAACATATTCGATTCTGTTCTTCTATCTAATGCTGAAAATATTATGTCGATTATGTTTCTTCCATTCGAAAACGGAATCATGGCAATCAGACCAATAATAATCAGCAGAATATAAATAATCAGCATTATTCTTTCTTTTTTCATGGGTATATGAAGGTTAATATATGCGATCTTATAATGTGGCCTAACGGGAGGCCAGAGCGCGCCCACGAAGTGGGTGTGGTTTGGGTATTGTTAGTGGCAGTTTTTATTGAATTTCAATCTTTGTAAGCGTATTAATATTCATCGGGGTCACAGGTAATGTGATAAAATGAGATTTACTACCATAGACTAAACTATCCCTTAAAAAAACAGAGTCAAAATAGAGTTGGAGTGTTCTTCCTGAATTATCTGTCAATCGAATGCCAGTCTGTGGTTTTATGTTTACAAGTACATCGTTCCCAGCTTTATCCTTGCATTTTAAAGTTTTTATTCCATTATAGAAATTCTGACCTCCTTTAAGTGCAACACCAATTAGACCGAGTCGAAAATCATAAGCATCACTAATTTTGTTCGGATCAATTCTCTGTAATTGATCTTTGAAGCTGTCGTTCGTCAAATAGTAAGTCGAACATGATGATAATGTCAACACCATAGTTATCAGTACCAAACAATATATTTTCATATTTTAGTTGATTAATTTAAAAACTATACAAATTATACGTTTCGATGTTTGTTATCCTTAATGATTATGGAAAAGCATAAGCTACCGGTTTTAAAATTGCCACTAACGGGTGGCCAGACCGCGCACGCCGAAGGCGGGTGTGGTTTGGGCGGTGTTGGGCGCAGTAAATTATAATGACATCAACTTTCTTCTAAATGCAGGATGGATATCAAATTCGGATTGCTTAATATTTATATAAGTTTCTTCCATTGAGGTTATATATTTGTATAACTTTTCTTTCTTAAGAATCCTATTAAATAAAGTAGAGTAATAATCTCATCTGTCTTTAGATATTTTTGATCAACAACACTAAAAATTCTATCGGTCTCACAAATGTTATCCAAATGATTTTTTAGAATCGAATATGTTAGACTCCAGTTTTTTGAAATATTTGCAAGAGTAAAAATACACGTGTCAATATTACTATATGTTTTTGAGTACTCACCTACCAGATCTTTTACTTTCCAATCGCAAAATTCCTTTGTTGCAATAAAAATTGTATCCGCCTCAACTGGTAGTCTCGATGTTTGACTTTTCTCAATAACGAGTCTACAAAACTGTAGAAACTCTCTTGGTCTAGAAAATGTTCTTTCAATTATGTATGACATTGTAACAGCTTCTTTAAAAGTTTTATATTTATTCCTATAGGACACCTTGTATGGGTATATTTTTTTAATAAGAAGCTCTGATTCAAAAATATTAGTTGGTACTTTTTCCTTAAAATACACAGCAATTCTAGTTGCGAGTAGTCTTTTTAGAGTATAATTCTCATTATCCTTCCAGTTTATTCTAATAATTTCACTTTGAGAATCAAACAAATCACTTCCTTTTGAAATTTCGTAAAATATATCATCTCTCAGAAAACATATCAATTTTAAATTGTTGAAGTCTCGTTTTAGTTGTCGCATTGATAATAGTAATCCACGAAGCCATGAATTCATCTCAATACTGTTTTTCCAAGGTTCATCAAGATTATCAAACAGAACAAAGAATTTATTTTTATTGATAGAATTGAGAATTGAAAATTTTAATCTGCTTTCATCAACATCAGTTGATGTGTTAGAGAAATCAGATAAATCAATTTCTAAATCGACATATGGCGTCTTGATTGATCCCTTTCCAATAACCTTAATAATTGAATTTGTAAATCGACTAACAAAATCTTTCTGAATTTTTCCATTTTTTTGTAGGTATTTTTCAATTATTCCAGTATCATCTGTTTTGCTGGCAATACTTAAAGATTCTATAGCAATCTCTGTAAGTATAAAATCACGCCATACCAACGAATATTTAAAGTCATCATCAATATTAATACCACAATAAGAACTTATTTGGCTCTGAATCTTAATAAAATCCTCCCCTTTTGGGGAAATCTGTATTGGATATGAACCAGCTTCCTTAAGCTCTTTGGTCAAGAAACTGAATAATGAACTTTTTCCAGACCCTTTCCTTCCAAGAACTAATTCCTTAGAACCCGAAAATATCTCTCGATATTGACTTGTCTTCACAAAATACTTGGCCAAATTCTCATCTTCTTGGGCACGATCTTTACCAAATAATAAATCTAGATTTAATTCTTCAGTTCTCATAAGTATATGTATAAAGTTAGGTATTGCGGTTTTTTTATTGCGCCCAACACCTGTGCAATCGCATTGCGATTATTGCACTAGAATAGGCGCATTGCGATTATATTGTTATTGTGTAAACCGCAACCCCTCCCTGAAAGGCTTCTAGTTTTCAACTGTTGTGCGGATGCGGGGTTCATTGGTTTGTTTGTATGTTTCTTGTTTAGTATTTGCATGAAAAAGTTGGTCAGTCACAATTTGACCAATCTGTCTTGTGGACTTTATATGCATTTTATGCCGGCATCGTTGAGATGTGGCATTGTCTGGAAACAGGGAGCGGCTGATTTTACGGTTGCTTCCTGTTTGATTTTTTCTGTTGTGAGTGCTTTTTGCAAAGCAGGCTATTGGTGGAGTGTAGGGGGTTGTGATACTTTATTATAGATTTAAGGGTTTGTCAATTGTGTGGCTTAAATTGTTAAATCATGTGTTTTTTATAGTTTTAAAATGTTCAGCTAAAATACAATTTATTTTGTTTCAAAATGTTTTATGGGTTAAATATTTAGCCGGTCTATGGGACTTTTTATTTGTTCGAAGCCTTTGGTCGTTACGTGCGTGTAGATTTCAGTGGTTTTGCTGCTTTCGTGTCCAAGGAGGGCCTGGATGTAGCGCAGGTCTGTACCGTTTTCGAGCAGATGGGTGGCAAAACTGTGGCGGAGGGTGTGCACGGTGATGCGTTTCTTGATGTTGGTTTTTGTCACTGAGGTTTTGAGGATGGTTTGGATGCTTCGGTCTGAGTACTGCTCTCCTTTGGGGCCTTCAAACAGCCAGACTTTGGGTTTGTATTCCAGGAAATATTGGCGCAGGATGTCCAGAGTCTTGACCGACAGGATGGTGTAGCGGTCTTTTTTGCCTTTGGACTGGGAGACTCTTATCTGCATGCGGCTGGAGTCGATGTCTTCGATTTTCAGGTTGAGTGCTTCGCTGATGCGCAGTCCTGCAGAATAGATGGTCATGAGGATGGTTTTGTGTTTGAGATTGGTGGTGGCGTTGATGATGGCACTCACTTCTTCTTCGTTGAGTACTACGGGCAGGGTTTTTTCGGTTCTGGGACGGTCTACGAGGTACACTTTGCGCTGGCCGCCAAGCACTCGCTCGTAGTAGAATTTGATGGCGTTGATGGATTGGTTTTGGTAGGAAGTTGATACTTTGCGTTCTATGACCAGGTAGCGGAGAAAGGCAATGATCATGGGTTCGTCAATCTTGTCGATGTCAAACCGGTAGTAATAATTGATGAATTCCTCGAACAGGCTGCTGTAGGTTTGTACGGTGTGGTCGCCGTAGCGGAGTTCCTTCATTTTGAGGATATAGATTTCCGGGCAGGGACGGTAATTGGGCACGTCGAAAGGGGTTAGGCGGGCTTTTTTGTTTTTGTATTGTGTTTCTTCCTCGTATTGGATGTTGAGGCTTTGGGTGGAGGCGATGACCTTGAGTTTGTCAAGTATCTTTTCGCTGTATGGAACGCTCCACCATTTATTGCGGGAATCCCAATTGCTGTATGGGATGTTTTTGACGACCTGGGTCAGCGTGGGGTTGTAGCTGAAGATGACGCGGATTCTGCCTGCTGCGGTTTTGATAAGGAGGATGCTGTTTTCTTTGATGGTACGTTTCTCGGTCTGGTTGGTCTGATTTTCAAAATTTTCCAGTGTTCGGAACGATTCGAGGCGTTCGGAAAAATAGTCCTTGAGCAAGTCGAGGTTGTTTTTGTAATGTGGCACTATCCAGACATAGGCTTTGGTGTCCCAGTAGGAATAGCGGAAGGAACTGATGAATTGGGAATCGGTTTCGTTTTTGGGAAGTTTGATGAAGATGCGGCGACCTGCTACTTCCATGCAAACGTTTTTTTTAACGGCCGAGGCTGGTTTTGCGGTGCTTTCGACCGGAATAGTTGTTGGTGGGGTCTGGAAAGGTGATTCAGGTTGGGCTTTTTTGTTTTCGCTTTCGTTGTTTGAGAAGGTAATGTCCGGGAATTCGGTTTCGGGTATCAGTTCCCTGAGGGACCGATATGCCGATGGGGTATACGGGATGTGCCAGCAGGTAAGACTTCTGCTCCATCTTGCACCGGAAATTTGTTTGATCAGCCTGTTTATTTCCGCATTGAATGGCATGTCTATCTTGATGCGGTCAATGCCTTTGTGGTTGGTTTTGGATGCTTTGATTGTCATGTCGTTATTTGTATTTAGGATGGAAATATACAAATAATAAATATAAAATAAATTATAAGTTAACAAATTAAAGAGAGGTAGGTTTTGATTAGAGTTGCGCATAACGTGCTAATTCGAAGAATAGGCGCAAAAAAAATCCGAAGCTGGATAGGCAGCCTCGGATTTAAATTCTTTAGGGTATAGGTTATACAGCCTTGAAGCTGATGTCCATGCTTTTTACGGAATGTGTCAGTGCACCGACCGAGATGAAGTCTACCCCACATTCAGCATATGCTCTCAGGTTCTTGAGGGTGATGCCGCCGGATGATTCGGTTTCGTATTTGCCGTTGATGCGTTTTACGGCTTCGCGGGTGGTGGGAATGTCGAAGTTGTCGAGCATGATGCGGTCTACACCGCCCAGTTTCATGACGCGTTCGAGTTCGTCGAGACTGCGTACTTCGATTTCGATCTTCAGGTTTTTACCTTTTTCCTTCAGGTAGGCGTGAGCCCGGTTGATGGCGTTTTCAATGCCACCGGCAAAGTCTACGTGGTTGTCTTTGATGAGGATCATGTCGAAAAGGCCGATGCGGTGGTTGCAGCCGCCACCAAGGGCTACGGCTTCTTTTTCCATCAGGCGCATGCCCGGGGTGGTTTTGCGGGTGTCGAGTACGCGGCATTTGGTGCCCTTGAGCTCTTCCATATAGCGGTGGGTCGTGGTGGCCACGCCGCTCAGGCGTTGCATGATGTTGAGCATCAGGCGCTCGGTCTGCAGCAAGGAGATAACTTTGCCTTCCACTTCAAAGACAATGTCCCCGGGTTTTACGACGGTGCCGTCCTGAATGAACACGGTGACTTTGAGCTCCGGATCAAAATACTTGAAAACTTCCAGGGCGTATTTTACTCCGGCTACGATGCCGTTTTCCTTGATGATGAGCCTGGATTTGCCCATGGCATCTGCAGGAATGGTGGACAGGGATGTATGGTCGCCATCGCCGACATCTTCGGAGAAGGCTCTTTGTAGGAAGGGGATAAGATCTTCTTGCATACTGTTTTGTGTTAAGTTTGAATACGTAGAAAGCCAAAGGACAGGTCCTGCTTTTTATCGAAATGCAAATTTACTAATTTTTCCGGTATGGAGTCTTGAAGGGGAGGTCTTTTTCAGTGACGATAAAAATACGTAAATTTGCATCTATAATCATTTTCCTGTATGAAAGTCATTTTGCTGGTTGTCGGAAAGACGAACGATGCTTGGGCCAAGACGGCCTTTGCCGAATATGAAAAGCGGTTGAAACATTACCTGCCGTTTCAGTTTGAGGTGATTCCCGACTTGAAGTCTACCAAGAGCTTGACGGAAGACCAGGTCAAGGCGAAAGAGGCGGAGTCGATACTGGCCTGGAATAAGTCGGGTGACGTGATGGTGCTGCTTGATGAGAATGGCACCCAGTACACTTCGGAAGGTTTTGCCGGTTTGATGCAGAAAAAGATGAATGCCGGTATCCGCAACCTGGTTTTCGTGGTGGGAGGCCCTTACGGCTTTGATCCGGCGGTCTATGCGGCGGTCAAGGAGAGAATGTCCCTGTCAAGGATGACGTTTTCCCATCAGATGGTGCGGGTGTTTTTTATCGAGCAGATTTACAGGGCTATGACTATTCTCAACAACGAGCCCTATCATCATTCCTGATCCAGGGGAGCTGCGCTGCCGGTCAGTTCTATTTGTTTTCTTCTTCTCCACAACTGCCAGGAGTTAAAGATGTTTTGCCAAAGTACATAGGAGGCTGGTCCGATGGAGGCTATCGGATTGAGGAATACTTGTGCCATCCAGATGGCCAGGATGGTGTTTTTTTGTCCGAGGCCTTGTCCGCCTGAGATGGTTTTGTGGTATTTTTTTCCGATTTTCTTTCCTACAAAAAACTGGAGGCAGCAAATGCCCAGAGCCAGGAGGGCTATCAGTATTTCGTTGACGACGTTGGGATTTTCCTGTTCAAAAAGAAAATTGATGGTTCTGCCGGTCACAACCATCAGTGCGACGGCCCATAGGTAGAAGGAGAGTTTGCTGTAGTGGGAAATGAATTTGTGGGCCTTGGGTGTGAATTTTTGCATGCCCCAGGCAAAAAGCAGGGGCAAGATGAGCAGTGGCCCCACTTTCCTGCAGATTTGAAGAAACGAGTCTATGAAAACCAGGTCGCTGTGTGAGCCGATGAATGAAAAGATGACCGGGGCAGCAATGGCTACCATGAGGTTGCTGACAAGGGTATAGGTGGTGAGGCAGGCGACGCTGCCGCCAAGCATGCCGGTTACTACTGCCGCCGAGGTGGCAGTAGGGGCAAGGACGCATATCAGGGCGCTTTCTGCAAGTGTGGTGTTGTATTTGAACAGAAGGAAGTATAGTACCAGACTGCCTGCTATTTGAATGCCTACCAACCAGGTATGCAGGGGGCTGAGGCGTACCTGCCGGGGGGAAAGTTTGCAGAAGGTCAGCATCAACATGCTGAAAATTAAATATGGGGTAAGAGGGGAGAGCATGTTGAAAAACTTGTAGAACACAGCTCCGGTTATCATGGCCAGAGGCAGCGTCCAGTCCTTGATAAATTTTAAAATAGCTTTCATTCAATCGAATTTGTTGCAAAGATATATGTTTTATAACATATAATGTTCGAGAAAGGGTGGATAAATTATTTTCCATCGGCTTGGAGTTGTTAAGTATAAGTTTCTGTAACTTAAAATGAACGTTGTACCAAACAAATAGCTCTTAACTGTGTTTATTAGTAAACGAATAGTTATGTATGGTACCCGAATATTTTCCGGACTGATCTTGGCTTGTCTGCTTTTCCCGTTGGGACTGTGGGCTCAGGATGCCAATGAAATTGTGCACCGGGCGGACGCAAAATACAATGGTGAGAAGTCTGCTTACAGTGAGATGACTATGACCATTGTGAGACCAAAGTATAAACGAAGTGTGGAATTCAGGAACTGGGCGGTGACTGGTAGCGATGTTCTGACTCTGGTGACGGCTCCAGCCAGGGAAAAAGGCCAGTCTTTTTTGAAAAGCGGGAACAACTTGTGGAGCTGGAATCCGACCATTCAAAGGCTTATTAAGCTTCCGCCTTCGATGATGTCGCAGGGCTGGATGGGGTCGGATTACACCAACGATGATATTCTCAAGGAATCTTCCATGGTCAAAGACTATTCGCATAGGTTTATCAAGACTGAAATGCAGGGCGGGCTTAAATGTTACAAGATTGAAATGGTCCCATTACCGCAGGCCAGCGTGGTCTGGGGTAAGATGATGATTTGGATATCGTGTGACGAATATTTTGAGATGAAGTGTGAGTTTTACGATGAAGATGGAAATCTGGTCAAGACTCACTTGGCCTCAATGATAGCGACTTTTGATGACAGGATGTTGCCTTCCGTCATGGAAATAATACCGGCCGACGAGCCTGGTAACAAGACTTTGGTCAGGATCAGCAGGATGAAATTTAATATTGCTATTGATTCGAACTTTTTCACCCAACAGAATATGAAACGGGTAAAATAATCAGGTATGAAAGAGTTGGTCAGGATAGCATGGAGGAATTTATGGAGGAACCGTCGCCGAACTGTCATTACGGCGGCCTCTATTTTCTTTGCCGTCTTTTTTGCCGTCTGTATGCGATCGTTCCAGCTTGGAACTTACGATCACATGATCAAACAGGCGATTGAGGCTTATACCGGTTATATCCAGATACAGAATGCCGACTATTTCGATGATCCTGGTATTGACAATGTTTTTGAGCCAACGCCGGCTTTGATGGGAAAAATTAAGTCGGAACCGAACGTGAAAGTGGCTGTGCCCCGTATTGAGTCTTTCGCGTTGGCTTCTACCGGTAATTTATCCAAAGGGGTGGTGGTAACGGGTATTTCCACCGAAAAGGAGAGGCGTATGTCCAATCCAGAGCAAAAGTTGGTGTATTACCGCTTTACGGATGATGTGATCCGCAACCTGCAAAAGAAACTACCGTTGGGGTTGATGGATAAAATCAGACAGTTGAAAGATGCGTCCTTTACGAGGGAGGATGATTTGATGCTGGAGCTTGGGCTGAAAAAGGAAAACCGCGAAACGGCGAAAATTATATTTAAGGCTGCCAAAATGAATTCTCTTTACCTGACGCAAAAGGATAAGGGCATTCTGGTGTCGGACCGGCTTTCCAAATATTTGAAGGTGGGCATCGGTGACTCCGTCATCCTCATGGGGCAGGGGTATCATGGGGTGAGTGCCGCCAATGTGTTTCCTGTACGCGGCATCGTCAAGCTGCCAGCTCCGGATCTTGATAATAAGGTCGTGTTTATGACCATTGAAAAAGCCAGTGAATTCTTCAGTCTTTCCGGTCAGGTGACTTCCATTGCGGTCAATCTGAAGGAGACGGATGAGATGGAGGACACGCAGAAAAATTTGATAGCGCGGATTCATAACGACCTGATTTCGGTAAAAAACTGGGAAGAACTGAATCCGACGCTCAAGCAACAGATTGAGGGCGACAGTAAAAGTGGACAAGCATTTCTGGCCATACTTTACGTTATTATTTTCTTTGGAATTTATGGGACGGTGCAGATGATGATTTCGGAGCGTTCCCGTGAATTCGGGGTGATGGTGGCCATTGGTATGAAACGAGAAAAGCTGGCTGCGATCGTGGCCATTGAGATGCTTTTTCTTGGATTTATGGGTACTGCGGCCGGCATGTTGTTTGCGGTGCCTTTTATTGTCTATGGCTATTATTTTCCTTTCCGGATGACGGGCGATATGGCACAGATGTATCTGGAACTTGGCTTTGATCCGGTGATGCCTATGGCGTGGTTTGAGGCTTATTTTTTCCGTCAGGCGGGTGTGGTGTTGGTGATGGTGCTGGCGGCTATATTTCAGCCTGTCAGGAGTATTTTGAAACTGAACGTAATCAAGGCGATCCATGGTTAAAAGCAAGATGATAAGGTCTATTGCCTGGAAAAATGTATGGCGCAACCCAAAGCGAAGCCTGATTGTGATTGCTGCTGTCATGCTGGGCACAACCGCCGGCGTTTTTACTTCCGGACTGATGAAGGGATGGGTGGACCAACGTATTCGGGCTGCCATTTATACGGAGGTTTCGCACCTCAGGCTAAACAATCCCGATTTTCTGAATAACGAGGAAATTGGCAATACCATTCCTGAAATCGGAAGATTGACGGATTATCTGGACAAGAGCCCGGCCGTGAAGGCTTACAGCAGACATGTCAAGATCATGGCGATGGCTTCAACTTCCCGTGGAAACACGGCATTGATGCTCAACGGTATTGACTTGAAAAAGGAGAAACAGGTGTCTGACCTGTACAAGGATATGGTGGATGGTGCAGGCAGTTATTTTGAAGATTATGGATCTTTTCCCATCGTTATCAGCGACAAAACTGCCGAAACGCTTCGGGTGAAGAGCTATGTGTTGAATTCGGATGCCCTGGATACGTTGAAGAAGGCTGGAATGCCTGAAAACACCAGTTCCAAGTTGTTGTCCCTCGATAACCTGCGTTTCAACAACAAGACGCAGATAGAGAAAAGGCTGAAAAAGATCCTGACTGCAAAGGAAATTTCCAAATACGGTGCCGAGATTGTCAAAGTTTCGGAGCATTACCGGCTTCGTTCAAAGATCGTTTTCACTTTTACGGATAAGAACGGTGAACTGTTGAATCAGTCGTTCCGTGTTTGCGGTGTTTTCAAGTCTGGTAATACCATGTTCGACCAGATCAATGCCTTTGTCCTGCAAAAAGATTTGTCGGGCGTGGCCGGCCTTGGGGCGGATGAATTTCACGAAATAACCTTGTTGCTTAATGACGGTGTGGATATTGAAGGGTTTCAGAAAGATATACGGCGGGCGTTTCCCCATATCAGTGCATTAACCTGGAAAGAACTGGCTCCGGATGCAGGGATGATGGCCGAATATATGGCTTTTTATTATCTGATTATTATGGGCTTTATTTTGTTTGCACTGGCTTTCGGTATTGTCAACACCATGCAGATGGCTATTCTGGAACGCACCAAAGAATTGGGTATGCTCATGGCCATAGGTATGAACCGCAAAAGGGTGTTTAACATGATCATGCTGGAAACCATTTTTCTGACGATGGTTGGAGCGGTGGCTGGTATGTTGCTGGGCTGGCTTGTTGTTCTCATTACCGGACACACGGGTATCAATTTTTCATCCGTGGCTGAAGGGTTTGAATCGATGGGCTGGGCGGCCAAGGTTTATCCCGACATCACGGCTTCTTTTTTCTTTGGGGTGACCCTGATGGTGGTGCTGACCGGCATTCTGTCTTCACTTTTTCCTGCACGAAGGGCTTTGAATATGAATCCGGTGGATGCGCTCCGGTCTGACAATTAAAATTAGAAATTATGAATGTCATTGAAATCAAGGATTTGGTAAAGATATACGACAATACGGCGGTTCAGGTGACAGCTGTCGATCATGTGGACCTGACCATAGAGAAGGGCGAGTTTACGGCAATTGTAGGCCCTTCGGGTTCGGGAAAGACCACCTTGCTGAACATGATCGGTGGTTTGGATCAGCCGACTTCGGGGCATATTGAAGTGGAGGGAGTTGATATTACCCGCATGAAGTCCAGGCAGCTTATCGATTTTCGTCTCAACAATATCGGCTTTGTTTTTCAGTCGTACAATCTTATACCTGTACTCACGGCAGGGGAAAATGTTTCCTTTATTTTGGAGATGCAGGGTGTACTTCAGGAAGAAATTGAAAAACGTACCCGCGAAATACTGGTACAGGTTGGTTTGGGAGATCGTATAGACAGCCGTCCAAGCCAGCTTTCCGGCGGACAGCAGCAACGGGTGGCGGTAGCCCGCGCCATGGCCTCCAAACCGAAGTTTATCATTGCCGACGAACCTACCGCCAATCTGGATTCCAAGGCAACGGCTAAACTTTTGGACATGATGGAGGAGCTCAACAGGAAAGAAAACATCACGTTTTTGTTTTCCACCCACGACCAGCGCGTGATGAATAAGGCCCACCGCATCATTGTACTGGAAGACGGCTGTGTCGTGAAAGATGAGAAAATGACTCAGCAATGAAAAACGGCTTTTTGTATATTCTTCTGCTTTTGGCTTTCACGGAATTGCGGGCGCAAAAGCTGACGCTTTCCGGCTATATAAAGGATATGCAGGGCCTCTATTATTTGGAAAAGCCTTTGGAGCTGAATTCGGGGTCGTCTTTTCGATGGACGACTTACAACCAGATCCACAACAGGCTGAATCTGGAATACCGGCCCACATCCAATCTCCGTCTTGAGCTTGGGGTGCGAAACCGTTTGCTTGCCGGGAAGCTTGTCGGAGATATTCCGGGTTATGGAGCTCTTTTTGAGGCGGACAATGGGGTGGCAGACCTTTCCTGGAACCTGGCTGAAAAGACCAACTGGTTTCTGAATACGTCCATTGACCGGCTTTATGCGGATTATACGATGGGCAAGGTTCAGCTGAGGGCTGGCCGGCAACGCATCAACTGGGGTATCAACCTGGTGTGGAACCCGAACGACCTTTTCAATGCCTTTTCCTATATTGATTTTGACTATGAGGAACGTCCGGGAAGCGATGCGGTATTGCTGACCTGGTATACGTCGGAGTCGTCGAGCATGGATGTGGCTTTTAAGATGGACAAAGGACACAGTACCACGGTTGCAGCGCGTTACTTGTTCAATGTTCACGATTACGATTTTCAGTTTATCGGTGGTAAGAATGAGGATGACTGGGTACTGGGCGGCGGTTGGTCCGGCAATCTGGGAGATGTCTCCTTCAGGGGAGAAGGAACCTTCTTTACGCCTTTACCTGGAAAATATTCGGTTTCAGAAACATCTGTTTCGGCTACCGTTTCGGCCGATTATACTTTCGACAATTCCTTGTATGTTCATTCGGCTTTTCTTTTCAACAGCATGGGGAGAACGGGAAAAACCGGTGGAATGTCTTTGTTGGATCCCAATGAAAACCTAAGTGCAAAGCAACTATCCCTTGGTCGGTATGAGCTTTTCGGACAGGTCTCTTACGGTTTCAGTCCTATATTGAATGGTTCGCTGGCTGGCATGTTCAATCCTTCCGACCTTTCATCCTATCTTGGTCCGATGGCAACTCTTTCACTTCAGGAAAATGTGGATCTGATGCTGATTGCCCAGATTTTGCTTGGTGATACAGGCAGCGAGTATGGGGCAGTGGGAAATACTTACGTGTGCTTTGGGAGGTTGAGGTGGAATTTTTGAGGTTTGGAGCATTTTTGGCACAAATTTTGTTAATGTTCTTATCGTTTATAAATATTCTGAAAATGAAAAAAGTCGTTGCTTTCTTCTTTAAATATTATCTTTTCTGGGTGCTGTATTTTTTGTTGTTCAAGATTCTTTTTCTTTTGTTCAACTTTTCGGATACGATAAATTTGTCCTGGAGTGATTTGTTTGGAGTTTTTTGGCATGGTGCCAAAATGGATTTTTCGGTAGCCGGTTATTTTACCGTGATTCCGGGTTTGTTGCTGGCACTCACGTCTTTTATCAATCCTGGATTTCTACAGAAAACGATAAAGGGCTATACCGTATTTCTGATAATTCTTTTGACGATCATGGGCCTGGCAGATATGGTGTTGTATCCGGCCTGGGGAGTTCGTCTGAGCTCTCAGATACTTCCATACTTGACCGATCCGGTGGAAATGTCGTCCAGCCTTGTTTGGTGGCAGATTCTTTTGCTGGTGGTTGTCTTATCCGGCCTTGCAGCGGCTTTTATTTTTGGTTACAATAAGCTGTTGAAAAAGGATGAATTAAAAGAATCCATTGCTAAATGGCAGACAACGCCGGTTTTAATCCTTCTTTCCGGTGCGCTTTTTCTTCCCATCAGGGGCAGTCTGGATGTATCTCCCTTGAATTTCAGCAGTGTCTATTTTAGTCAGAGCCTATATGCCAACCATTGTGCCTACAATTATTTCTGGTCATTCAGTCATGCCATCTTGCATGATAAAGTGACGAAAAATCCTGTCCACTATATGGATGACGCGGCTTGTATGGAGCAATTGAAAGGTTTGGACCGGCTAAGTTTGGAGCAACCGCCCGTTTACATAAAAAACAAGACCGGAAAGCCGACGAATGTGATCGTTGTTATTTTGGAGTCTTTTTCCAATAAAGTGGTGGGAGAAATGGGGGGCTTGCCTGATGTAACTCCCCGATTGAACCAGTTTTGCAAGGAAGGCATAGCTTTTACGTCGTTTTATTCGACCGGCAACCGTTCGGATAAAGGACTTTCCTCATTGATTGGGACTTATCCTGCATTGATGAAGGTGTCTTCCATTTTGTTTTATCCGGATAAAATGAAGGGCCTGGATTTTATGCCGGCTTATTTTGCCCGTCATGGTTACGATCTGTCGTTTTTTTACGCAGGGGACATGAATTTTTACAATAAAAGGATGCTGCTGATGCAGTCCGGGGTTCAGAATATTGTTTCCAAAACAGAGTTTCCGCGGCGCATCTCAAACATTCAAAAGTGGGGCGTTCCTGATCAATATTTGTATCAACGGATGTTTGATGACATACGGAAAATGCCTCAGCCTTTTTTTAGCATGGTCTATAACATTAGTAGTCATGAGCCATACGATGTTCCTGCTTTTTTGAGGATAAAGGGAAATAGTAAAAGCGACAGGTATTGCAACAGTGTTGCTTATGCGGACAGCTGTCTGGGGCATTTTATCGATCAGCTTAAGCAAATGCCGTTTTGGAAAAATACCCTGGTGGTGATCACTTCAGACCATACCTCCCTGGAACCCGGGCCGACAACGATTGAAGAGCCGGCTACGTACAGAATTCCGATGATATGGATTGGCGGTGTGATTGATTCGTCTTTTGTGGTCGATCGTATTTCCATGCAAACGGATCTGACGACGACTTTGGTTCAGCAAATGGGATGGAAGCCGAAGCCGTCGTATTTTTCCAAGAATATTTTCGGGTCCAGACAGTATGCTTTTTACTATCAGAATACCGGTTGGGGCTTTCTTTCTCCCGAAGTGGGCTTTTTCAAAAACATTGAATCGGGAAAGCAACACTACTTCTATGGCGGGCAAAGTGCATCCAAAGATTTACTGAATAAATTTTCAAATGCTTTTACCCAACATTTGCACGATGATTTTCTGAAAAGATAACCTCTGTTTTGGCTGCCGGATTCTTTTTTGCGAACAGGGTTATTTTTGGCATGTTTTATGCAGATACTTTGCTATAGAAACATTTTGCAATGGAAACAAAAAAATTCGATGTTACCGGAATGACTTGTGCTTCCTGTGTTGCGCATGTAGAGAAAAGTGTGCGGAAGCTGGATGGTATAGAGGCGGTGAATGTGCAGCTGATGACCAATAGCATGATGGTGACCTATGACGATAAGCGGGTGGATGTTAAATCGATCGAGGACTCGGTTCGAAAAGCCGGTTACGAGGCACATTCAAGTGAAAGCGAGGCCCGGAAAGCGGAATCGCTTGATTATGTGAAAGCAGAACAACACGAACTGAAAAACCGTTTTTGGGTTTCGCTTGGCTTTTTGATCCCTCTTTTGTATCTTTCGATGGGGCACATGGCTGGCCTGCCAATTCCTGCTTTTTTATCCGGATATGCCAATTTGTCTGCTTTCGCATTGACGCAATTTTGCTTGACTCTTCCTGTGGTCTATCTGAACCGGAATTTTTACAGTGCCGGATTCAAATCTCTTTTTCAGGCTTCGCCAACGATGGATACATTGGTTGCCATTGGTTCTTCGGCTGCTGTGTTTTATGGCGTTTTTGCCATGTACAGGATTGGTTACGGTTATGGACATGGAAATCCGGAAATGGTGGAGCAATATGCCCACGACTTGTATTTTGAATCTGCGGCCACGATACTGACCCTGATTACTTTGGGCCGGTATCTGGAATCCAGGTCGAAGGGCAAAACCTCGGATGCCATTACCAGACTGCTCAATCTGGTGCCCCAGGTGGCTACCGTGATTCGTTCAGGCCAGGAAGTGGAGGTAAAAATGGAAGAAGTGGTCGTGGGGGACGAGGTGGTTTTAAAACCCGGACAATCGGTTGCTGTGGACGGAGTGATACTCTCGGGCCGGTCTTCGGTGGATGAATCGGCCCTTACGGGGGAAAGCATGCCTGTGTACAAACAACCTGGGGATAAGATTCTTTCGGCAAGTGTAAACCAGAACGGTTATCTGACCTTTCAGGCTGTCAAGGTGGGGAAAGATACCACGTTGTCTCAAATCATACAACTGGTGGAAGCGGCAGCGGCGTCCAAAGCTCCAATCTCGAAATTGGCCGATCGGATAAGCCGTATTTTTGTGCCAGTGGTTATTTCTATTGCCGTTGTTTCTACGGTCATATGGCTTTTGCTTGGCTATCCTTTTGATTTTGCCTTGTCCATCGGTATTGCGGTGCTGGTGATATCCTGCCCGTGTGCACTTGGCCTTGCCACACCTGTAGCCATTATGGTGGGAACAGGCAAAGGGGCGGAGCATGGCATTCTTATCAAATCGGCCGAAGCTCTGGAAAGGATCCGTCAAGTGGATGCTGTAGTTTTGGATAAGACCGGGACCATCACGGAAGGCAAGCCTGTGGTGACAGCTATTTTGGTCAAAGAAGGGTTTGAGAAAATGCGACTGCTGCAAATCGGCGCTTCTCTTGAAAAACACTCGGAACATCCTTTGGCCAGGGCAATAATGGATGCAGCTTCTCGAAAAAATATACAATTGCTGGATGTTCAGAACTTTCTGTCCATTACAGGACAAGGGGTTGAGGGCTCTCTGGGAGGAAAAACCTATTTTGCAGGCAATCAGAAAATGATGGCCGGTCAGGGGGTGTCCACGGTTGATTTTGAACATCAGGCCGAAAGGCTTTCTCAGGAAGGTAAGACACCGCTTTTTGTAGCAGATGAGGAGGCTGTACTCGGTATCGTGGCTGTGGCCGATGTTGTTAAGCCGGATAGCAAGGCTGCCATTCAGAAACTGCAATCTTTCGGGTTGCAGGTGCATATGCTGACAGGAGATCACGTAAAAACGGCTGAAGCGATACAGAAAACGGTTGGGGTGAAACATATGATGGCGGAAGTCATGCCTCAGGAAAAAGAAGGGAAGATTGCGGCTTTGCAATCTTTGGGACTGAAAGTGGCCATGGTCGGTGACGGTATCAACGATGCTCCGGCGCTTGCCAGGGCAGAGGTTGGAATAGCCATCGGTGCCGGATCTGATATAGCCATAGAATCGGCCGATGTGGTACTGACGCGGAGCCGTCTGTCGGATGTTGTGACTTTGATGATGCTTAGCAAGTCGGTCATCAGGAATATCCGGCAGAATCTGTTTTGGGCTTTCTTTTACAATATCCTCGGCATACCTTTGGCAGCAGGCGTGTTTTATATGCTCCTGGGATGGAAGCTTAATCCCATGTTTGCGGCTGCAGCCATGAGTTTCAGCTCTGTAAGTGTTGTCCTGAACGCCCTTAGATTGAGGCGTTTCAAACCCTACTCGGCTGAAGGAAAGGGCCTCACCGTCGATTCGGAAAATTTTGAAATAAATGAAATAAAGATGAAAACAAGAACGATTACAGTAGAAGGTATGAGCTGTTCACATTGCTCTGCACGGGTGGAAAAGGCATTGAACACCATTGACGGTGTGCAGGCGAAAGTCAGTCTGGAAAATAAAACAGCTGTTGTAAATCTCTCAGAAGAGGTTAGCGACGAAACGTTGAAAAAAGCCGTTGAGGCTGCCGGATATGAAGTGAGCGGAATTGAATAAAAGGTGGCGGAAGGCCTTAGTGACGAGCTTTCCTGCTTTTTCGGATTTCGGTGGAAGAAATGTCCAATTGTTTTCCATCCAGCATTTTTACTCTTGTCCAGGATGCCGGCACTTCGTTGCTGGCGCCGGGTCTTGGGTAGACCAATACGTCGAAGTTTTGCAGCAGATAGTCGTAGTCTTTCCACTGGGTGAAGACGTCGAGGTTATCGCCGCCGATAAGCAGATAAATTCCCGGTCGGGGTGCTGCACGGCCACATAACGTAGAGTCTGGACGGTATAGGAGGGCAGCGGAAGCCTGAATTCAATATCGGAGGCGATGCATCCGGGGTGGCTTTCGAGGGCTTTGGATACCGCTTCCAGCCGGAATCTGGCATCGGTGGGATCTGCTGTCTTTTTCAGTGGGTTTTGCGGACTGACTACAAACCAGCATTCGTCCACCAACCTGTGTTCAATCAGAAAGTCCCCGAGAGCCAGATGACCTTCGTGAATCGGATTGAAGGAGCCTCCGTAAAAACCGGTGCGGATTTTGGAGCCCATTTTATTTTTCCAGAAAATGTTGTACGTGGTTCAGACAGTCCTGTTTGGCTTTGTCCAGCACGTCGTTGATGATGACTACGTCAAATTGTGGGGCGAAGGTCAGTTCGTAAGCTGCCTTGTCCACTCGTTCCTGAATGACTTCAGCACTGTCGGTGCCCCGGCCTTGTAGTCTTTGGTGCAATACGCCGATGCTGGGTGGTTGTACAAAAACGGACAGGGCCTGTGATCCGAAATGCTTTTTAATGTTGATGCCGCCTTTCACATCCACATCGAAAAGGACATGCTTGCCTTCGGACAGAATGCGGTCTACTTCGCTTTTAAGCGTACCGTAAAATTTGTCGGTGTAGACTTCTTCCCATTCCAGAAAGGCTTCTTCAGCAATTTTCCGGCGGAAAGTGTCCGGTGTGAGGAAATAGTAATCTTTTCCGTCCACTTCCGTTCCTCTTGGAGGACGGCTGGTTGCGGAGATGGAAAAATGCAGGTTCAGGCCTTGCTGAAGCAGCCATTGAACGAGTGTGGTCTTGCCTGAGCCTGAAGGAGCGGAGAATATGATGATTTTACCTTTGGCCATAAATATTATAAGACGTTTAAGACTTGTTCCTTCATTTGTTCCAGCTCATCCTTCATGCAAACCACCGTTTGCTGCATGGTGGAATGATTGGATTTGGAGCCGGTTGTGTTTATTTCGCGACCAATTTCCTGGCAGATAAAACCGAGTTTTTTGCCCTGGCTGCCGCCTTCGTTCATGGTTTCCCTGAAATATTTGCAGTGGTTGGCCAGTCTGGCTTTTTCTTCGTGAATATCCAGCTTTTCGATGTAAAAGATCATTTCCTGTTCGAAGCGGTTCTTGTCGTATTCCACTCCTTTGATTTTTTCCAGACCGTCGGCGATGCGGGCCTTGATTTTTTCAACACGCTCAGGTTCGTAAACCTCGATGTCTTTCAGATAGGCTTCAATGCGATCCAGTTTCTGGTTGAAGACGGATTCCAGCATCCTGCCTTCCTGGGCTCTAAATTCGACCAGTTGATCGATGGCCTGATCAACGGCCTTGCGGACTACAACCCACGTTTCCTCATCGATCTCCTGAACTTCGGCTTTCAGGGCATCGGGAATGCGCAGAAACAAGGACCATGGATCGGTAGGCGGATCGATGCCCAACTTGTCGGCGGCTTCCTTGAGTTGACTGTAGAAGCCTTCCATGATACTGAAGTTGAGTTGAGGAACATTGTCTTTGTTGGCGTTCTCAAAATAAAGGGAGAAATCGACTTTTCCTCTTTCCAGACGGCGAAGTATTTCGTTGCGGATTTCCATTTCCTTGTCTTTGTAGGCAGTCGGAATTCTGGTGGATAAATCCAGCTGTTTGCTGTTTAGAGATTTGATTTCAACTGTGATTTTTTTACCGGCAATTTCACAGTCGGCTTTACCGTAGCCTGTCATTGATTGTATCATGATTCCTGAATTTTATGCAAAAGTAATTTTATTTGGTGAAACGAACTCGATATGGTGCGATTTTTGTACTTTTGGTAAAAAATTAGGGGGATTAAAATTTTGATATTATGGCGTTGATACTTCATTTGGAAACTTCTACCAAAATATGTTCCGTGGCTTTGAGCCTGGATGGCCGTATTTTGTTTTCAAAAGTTGATATGAACGGCCCTTCCCATGCGGCATTGATTGGTGTGTTTGTGGATGAGGCCCTGAAAGTGATTGAAGAGAAAGGTCTTGTACTGGACGCCGTGTCTGTAAGTTCCGGACCAGGATCCTATACCGGTTTGCGTATTGGAGTGTCCATGGCCAAAGGAATATGCTACGGCATGGGTGTCGGACTGATCGCCATCCCTACTTTGGAACTTCTGGCCGATCAGGTGAGAAGGAACGTGGTGCTACCTGAAAACGCGCTGATATGTCCAATGCTTGACGCCAGAAGGATGGAAGTCTATACAGCTTTGTTCGATGCGCAGGGAAACTGCTTGCAACACGATAACGCACTGATCGTAGACGGAAACAGCTTCGCGGATAAACTTCAGGACCATCCGGTCTGGTTTGTTGGCGATGGGGCTGCAAAATGCCAGTCGGATATTGTTTCCGAAAACGCCCATTTTGAAGAAAGGGTGTACCCTGTGGCTGAAGCCATGATGCCTTTGGCAGAAAAGTTTTTCAGCGAAAAGAAATTTGAAAATGTAGCCTACTTTGAACCGTTTTACCTCAAGGAGTTTGTAGCTACTGTATCTAAAAAACAGATTATTCCAGCCAAGTAATAAATACTTTTGTTTAACAACATTAAAGTTTGGTAGGGTATTATGCAAAAAATTATGGAAATAAACGAACTGGATTACAACACACAGTTGAAACGTATGGATCTGCCTGAATATGGCAGGAATATCCAGCGTATGGTTGATTATGCATTGACCATCGAGGATAAGGAAGAACGCAAACGCTGCGTGCAAACCATCATAAGTATTATGGGAAATTTATTTCCGCATTTGCGTGACGTGCCCGATTTCAAGCATAAGCTTTGGGATCACCTGGCCATTATGTCGGACTTTAAGCTGGACATAGAATATCCCTATGAAATTGTACGCAAGGAGAATCTGTACTCCAAGCCGGACAGGGTGCCTTACAATGCTAAGAGAATCAAGATCAGACATTACGGTCGTACGGTTGAAGACCTGATAGAGAAGGCTGTTGCCATGGAAGACGGTCCTGAACGGACTCGTTTGATCCAACTGATGGCCAATCACATGAAGAAAAGCATACTTACATGGAACAGGGATGCCGTCGATGACCAGAAGATTTACGATGATTTACGCACCCTTTCCAGCGGCAAGATCGATGTCAGCGAAGAAACCGTTCATTTGCTGGAAGTACGTGACATGATGCCTGTGCGCAAACCTCAACCAAGACAAAACCAGAATAATAACAGGAAAAATCCCAGGTAGTATGGCTTCTTTTCTCGTAGAGGGTGGTTATAAGTTGCAGGGTGATATTGAAGCACAAGGTGCCAAAAACGAGGCGCTCCAGATTTTATGTGCCTGCTTGCTCACTCCTGAAGAAGTGATTGTGGAGAACATCCCCGATATCCTTGATATCAACAATCTCATCCATCTGATGATGGATCTGGGTGTCAAGGCGAAACGTCTGGAGCCCAACAACTGGTGCTTTCAGGCCGATGAAATAAATCTTGACCGGTTGTATTCTGCCGGATACCTTCAGAAAAGTGCTGCCCTTCGTGGTTCTGTCATGATGGTAGGTCCCATGGTTGCCAGATTCGGCAAGGCTGTAATTTCCAAACCCGGTGGCGATAAGATAGGCCGTAGAAGACTGGATACCCACTTTGTCGGGATCCAGAAACTGGGAGCAAGTTTTGAGTTTGACCACAAAAGATCTTTGTTTGAGGTCAAGGCCGAAAAGCTGGAAGGAACCTACATGCTGCTTGATGAGGCTTCCGTAACCGGCACGGCCAATATTATCATGGCTGCCGTTCTGGCAAAAGGTAAGACCACCATTTACAATGCGGCTTGCGAACCATACATCCAGCAATTGTGCAAGATGCTCAACCGCATGGGTGCAAAGATTTCCGGCATTGCTTCCAATCTGCTTACCATTGAGGGAGTGGATAGCCTTGGCGGTTGCCGCCACCGCATTTTACCCGATATGATCGAAGTAGGCAGCTTTATCGGTATGGCTGCCATGACAGGCTCTGAGCTGACCATCAAGAGAGTGGCCTACGACGAACTTGGTATTATTCCCGATAGTTTCTGCCGGCTCGGTATCCAGATGGAGAGAAGAGGCGACGATATATATATTCCTTCTCAGGACTCCTACACCATCGATACCTTTATGGATGGGTCCATCCTGACCCTGGCGGATGCTCCCTGGCCGGGACTTACTCCCGACTTGCTCAGTGTGATGCTCGTGGTTGCGACACAGGCTGTGGGAAGTGTACTGATCCATCAGAAAATGTTCGAGAGCCGCCTTTTCTTTGTGGACAAACTCATTGATATGGGGGCCCAGATCATCCTTTGCGATCCGCACCGTGCCACCGTCATAGGTCTTGGTAAAAGACAGGCATTGCGTGGCTGTTCTATGTCTTCTCCCGATATCCGTGCAGGTATCGCCTTGCTCATAGCTGCCATGTCCGCCGACGGCGAAAGCTGCATCATGGGAATCGAGCAGATAGACAGAGGTTATCAGAACATTGACGGCCGCCTTAACCGGTTGGGTGCCCATATACGACGCGTTTAATATGATCCGGGAGTCTGAAGTCTTTCCCATTGGGAAATTGTATAAGCCACACGGCATTTCCGGTGAAATGTCCTTCGGTTTCACGAGTGATGTTTTTGACCGTACTGAGTCGCCTTATTGGGTGCTGGAGATGGATGGTATTCTGGTGCCTTTTTTTGTTGAATCTTACCGTTTCCGTTCCGAAGAAACCGGATTGGTGCATTTTGACGGTATTGGCACCGAATTTGAGGCTAAGGAGCTTTCCAATAAAGTGATTTATTATCCCGTCAAATTTGCGGATGAAGAAGCAGAAAATGAGCCCGATGGCTGGAATGCCTTTATCGGTTTCAAAATCTTTGAAGTGTCCGCCGGATATCTGGGTACGTTATCTGATGTGGACGATTCCACCCTCAATGTGCTTTTCCGCATTATCAATAATGGCCGGGAGATCGTCATGCCGGTAGCTGAGGAGTTTTTTACAGACATCGATGAGAAAAAACGGGAAATGCATGTGCAGCTGCCCGAAGGACTGTTAGAACTCTGACCCGATGATCCGGACCTTTGATTTGACGATAGGCTACAGACGGGGTAAAAAAGAAATTCCGGTTCAAAAAAAGCTAAATCTCCATGCTGGCGAGGGGGAAATGATTTCTCTGATCGGCCCCAACGGTTGTGGAAAATCAACGCTTCTTAGGACGTTGTGTGGTTTGCAACTACCTCTGGAAGGATACATTCAGATTCAGAACAACAATCTGGAAAAAATCAGTCTTACTCAGCGTGCCAGGATGTTTGGTCTGGTACTTACCGATCCTGTCCATATCGGTTATGTGACAGTCAAACAGATGGTTGCTATGGGGCGCCATCCTTACACGACTTTTTCCGGTAAGCTGAGCGAAGAAGATGAGCAGTGCATTGCCCGGTCTATGGCAGCCGTTCATCTGGATACTTTCGCCGATCGTTTTCTTTCCGAACTCTCGGATGGGGAGCACCAAAGGGTTATGATCGCCAAAGCCTTGGCGCAGGATACGCCTTTCATCCTTCTGGACGAACCGACCTCTCATCTGGATCTGCCCAATAGGGTGGAGATGATGCTGTTACTCAGAAACCTCGCTCACGACCTGCAAAGAAGTATTCTGATATCAACCCACGAAATAGACCTTGCTTTGCGTCTTTCCGACAAGATCTGGCTGATGAGTCCTGGTGAAAGTGTGGAAACCGGTACACCTGCGGAATTGATGGAAAGCCGCCGGATACAGTCTGTTTTTCACAGTGAATCTTTTGGATTTGAGCCTGAAACGGGACATATTATTATTTTTTAAGTGCAAACGCTATCGGATACCGGCGAAATTCTGCTAATTTTGTCAATTTAAAGTTCCAATGAAGAAAACGAAAATCCGCATACATTTTGACCGGTTGCGAAAGAAATTTCAGCTATCGGTCTTTAATGAGAGCACTCTGGAAAATGTCTTTTCCCTGAGGGTGTCCTTGCTAGATGGTATCTTCCTTGCTGCTTCGGTTTTTATTGTCCTGTTTTTCTTTTCTCTGTTTTTATTGTCTTTTACGCCCCTGAAATCGCTATTGCCCGAGGATTTGGATCCGAAACTCCGCAAGCAGATGGTTTCGCAGGCCATTCGAGTGGATTCTCTGGCCGATGTCATGGACAAGCAGACAGCCTATATCGGTGTTTTGAAGGATATTATTTCCGGCAACATTCCTGAGGATACGTTGAAAAAATATGGAAAGGACATTCCGTTGGATACGTTGGCCAATCGACATCTGGAACTGATGAAAGCCACCGATAAGGAAAAAGCTTTTCGTGCGGATTATGAGGAAAAAGAAAAGTTCAATCTTTCCATTCTGGATGAGCAGCCCAAAGAAGAAGGCTTGCTGTTTTATCCGCCTGTCAAGGGCAAGATTGTTTCCGGTTTCAGTTCAAAACAAAAAAATTATGGTGTAAAGATCATGATAACCGACCGGCAACCGACGTTGGCCGTACTGGATGGAACCATACTTTTTGCCGGCTATACTTCTGACTTTGATTATGTGATAGAAGTTCAGCACAATAACGATTACATTTCAGTTTACAAATACAATACGGAATTGCTCAAGAAGCAGGGAGACAAGGTTAGGGCCGGCGAAACCATCGGTTTTATCGGAAAAGTGCCGGGAAAAGAAACATTACCTTACCTGTATTTTGAGTTATGGCACAAAGGCGTTGCATTGAATCCGCAGGATTACATCGTCTTTTAAAGTGCAAAAGCAGAATTTAATGAAAGAAAATAAGGACATCAAGAAGAAACAGATTGCGATACTTGGCTCAACCGGTTCGATCGGTACGCAGGCCTTGGAGGTGATCGGCGCTCATCCCGACAGGTTTGAGGTTTATGCGCTGACTGCCAACAACCAGGTAGACTTGCTGATCCGTCAGGCCAGAAAATTTCAGCCAGAAGCCGTTATCATCGGAAACAAGGCTCATTATGAAAAGCTGAAGGATGCCTTGTCCGATCTTCCCATCAAGGTCTATGCTGGTAGTGATGCCATTTCGCAGATTGTGGAATCAGGTCCCATAGATATTGTTTTGGCAGCTATGGTGGGCTACTCAGGTCTTAAGCCCACGATACAGGCTATCCGGGCCGGCAAGACCATTGCGCTGGCCAATAAGGAAACGTTGGTGGTGGCCGGTGAAATCATCACGGCCCTGGCTACTGAATTTAAAACGCCAATTTTGCCGGTCGATTCTGAACATTCGGCTATTTTTCAATGCCTGGAATTCTACAATCCGGTGGAAAAGATTATCCTGACAGCATCCGGCGGACCTTTCCGTACCAATACGCTGGAAGAACTGGCTTTGGTGACCCCAAATCAGGCTCTTAAACACCCCAATTGGGATATGGGTGCTAAGGTGACCATTGATTCGGCTTCCATGATGAACAAAGGTTTTGAAGTGATCGAGGCCAAATGGCTGTTTAATCTCAAGCCTGAGCAGATTGACGTGGTGGTGCATCCGCAGTCTATTATCCATTCCATGGTGCAGTTTGAGGATGGCGCAGTGAAAGCCCAGATGGGCTTGCCGGACATGAGGCTTCCCATCCAGTTTGCCTTCAGCTATCCCGAAAGGCTCAGGACGGAATATCCCAGACTGAGTTTTGAACAATACTCTTCGCTGACTTTTGAAAAGCCGGACGTAAAACGCTTCCGAAATCTCTCCCTGGCCTATTATGCCATGGAAAAAGGCGGGACGATGCCTTGTGTGCTCAATGCTGCGAACGAAGTGGCGGTTGACGCTTTTCTTCACGAACGCATCGGTTTTCTGGAAATGTCTGTTTTGATTGAAGAAACCATGCAAAAGGCAAGCTTTATCAAGACACCGGCCTATGAAGATTACGTTGCTTCTGATGCCGAAGCCAGAAAATGGGCAAAATCATTTCTTAAACATTGATTTAGAAACAAATACCATTAATAATAGACTATGGAAGTATTTTTGATTCGTGCTGTACAATTGATTTTAAGCTTGTCCATACTTGTGGTGATTCATGAGTTTGGCCACTTCATATTTTCCCGTATGTTCAAGGTCAGGGTGGAAAAGTTTTATATGTTTTTCAACCCGCTTTTTTCTATTTTCAGGGTTAAAAAAGTGAACGGCAAGCTCCGTTTTTCCTGGTTCTCCAAAAAGGCTCCGGAAGATTTTGAAACGGAGCCCGACCATACCGAATTTGGGTTGGGCTGGGTGCCTTTTGGCGGTTACTGTTCCATTTCGGGTATGATAGACGAGTCTATGAATACCGAGCAGATGAAGGAGGAACCAAAACCTTATGAGTTCCGTACTAAACCGGCATGGCAACGCCTGTTGATTATGGTAGCCGGTGTTTTTCTGAATTTTATACTGGCTTTGGTCATCTATTCTGCAGTACTCAATGTGTGGGGTGATGAATACCTGCCTATGGAAAATGTGGCTATGGGTATGGATTTCTCTCCTGCTGCGCATGCTGCCGGTTTTGTAGATGGCGATAAGTTTATTGCTGCGGACGGTGTGAAGCTGGTTCGTTTCAACGACGAGGCTTTGCGCCAGATTGTGGAAGCATCCGAAGTGACTGTTCTTCGTGACGGTAAGGTTCAGGCTGTCAAGATCCCGGTTGAGTTCATGCAAAAAATCATGGCAGGTGGCAAGGGCTTTGCAGGGTATCGTTTCCCGACGGTGATCAAGGAGGTTAGCAAGGGGTCTGCTTGCAAAGCGGCCGGATTGGTTGCCGGTGATAGCCTGACGGCCATCAATGGTAAGACGCTTGCCACTTTTCCGGACTTTGTGGAAGAACTTTCCTTGCACAAGGACAGCCTGATTCAATTGACGTACTTTAGGGGTGGTCTTGCCCATACGGTGGGTATTACTCCCGACAAAGAAGGTAAACTTGGTTTCTATACCAAGCAAATTGATGAAATATACCCGCTGGTTAAACAGGAATATTCTTTCTTTGAGTCCATACCTGCGGGTATTGACAAGGGTATTGCCAAGCTTACGGGCTATACCAGCGATATGAAATACGCTTTCACCAAGGAAGGCGCCAAGAGTCTGGGTGGCTTCGGTGCCATCGGAAGCTTGTTTCCTGCCGGTTGGGACTGGAAGCATTTCTGGGAAACAACGGCTTTTCTCTCCATCATTCTGGCTTTCATGAACGTATTGCCTATTCCTGCTTTGGATGGCGGTCATATCTTGTTCCTGTTCTATGAGATCATTGTAAGACGTAAGCCTAGTGACAAATTTATGGAGTATGCGCAGATGGCTGGTATGTTTCTGCTTTTCGCATTGCTTTTATATGCAAATGGAAATGATTTGTACAGGCTGTTTTTCAAGTAAGGTTGCCGATACAATAAAATAAATGATGAAGGCTGTCCGCTTGGATGGCCTTTGTTGTTTCTGATACCTTCTGTTTACACGGCAGGCAATGCTTTATCAGACCTCAGCTGGTTTTGCCGTTTTGACTATGGCTTTTCCGTTGTCGTGTTTTTCTTTTTCAGATAGCAATGGATAAGTACCAGTTCAAAGATCCCGGCCAACGCAGAAAGGGTCAGGACGCTGAAGAATGTATTGAATGAACAGATAAGAAAGGAAAAACCTGTCATAAATAGGTTGAAGGCAAGTAGAACGGCAGTGACGGCTTTCTGGCTGAGTCCAAGGTATAGCAAGCGGTGATGAGTGTGCCTGTTGTCTGCCTTGAAAGGGGAACATTTTAGCCAGAGCCTGATGAGGATGACGGAGATCATGTCCATGATGGGAACGATCATCAGGGCAAAGGCAAGGGCTGGTGGATTGCTGACAGGAATGGTCCCATACTGTAGCGGGCTCATGTTGTTTAGCTTAATGGCCAGGATTGCCCAAAACAGTCCCAGAAATGTTGAGCCTGAATCACCCATGAAAATTTTGGCAGGGTGGGTGTTATACAGCAGAAAGCCCAGCGTGGATCCAGACAGGGCAAGTGCTGTGAGCGAGTAGGAGGTTTCTTTGTACAGGTAAAAGACATAGGCGAAAACCAGGAAAACGAACAGTGAAAGTGTTGCTGCCAGACCATCAATGCCATCTATGAAATTGACGGCATTGATCATTCCCATGATGAAGATGAGGGATGCCAGAATGTTGATGGTTTTCTGAAAAGTGCCAAAAGACTCAAAGAAGGGAATGTGTATGAAATAAATCTGTCCAATGGTGATGACAATCAGGGCAATCAGCGTTTGGTACAAGAGTCTGGTTCTGGGTGTCGTCCCCACAAAATCGTCCTTAAGCGCTACAAAGAAGAGCAGAACGGAAGAAGCACACAAAGAACTCAGTTCAACAGAGTCACAAAATACCTGGTACAATAGTATGCTAAAGTAGAATCCCAGAAAAATGGCTACCCCGCCAAGGTTGGGTATGCTTTTTGTGTGGATTTTGCGGGTCTCGGATGGTTTGTCGAAAAGAGATTTCCTTTTTGCAACCAGAATGACCCCGGGTACGGCAAACCATGATACCAAAAGTGATGTAAAAAAAACCAATGGAGACGTATATTGCATGGACAAATTCTTGACTTATTTAATAACAGCTGCGAGGTCGATTTATTGTATTGCTGAATGTATTTTTTAATCGCAGATTTTTCACACTAAAATATACTTTTTCAATGAAAAAACCGTTTTAACCATGCCGGCATCGGCTGAAAACCTATAATACGAAAATTTATGATTGAATTTATCAAAGGTGAAGTGGAAACACTGACTCCAACCAGCGTTGTCCTGGAAAATCAGGGAATGGGCTATTTCATCAATATCAGTCTGAATACTTATTCCGACATCCAGTTGCAAAAAACGTGCAAGCTTTATATTTACGAGGCTGTTCGTGAGGATGCCTATGTGCTTTATGGATTTTCAAAATTAACCGAACGTACAACCTTTCAGCTGTTGATCGGTGTTTCCGGTGTGGGAGCCAATACCGCCAGGATGATACTTTCATCCCTTACGGTCAGTGAACTGGAGACCTGCATCCTGAGTGAGAACCTGGCTGTTCTGAAGTCTGTCAAGGGCATAGGACTGAAAACGGCTCAGCGTGTCATTGTGGATCTGAAGGACAAAATAGCCAAGTCCGGTGGCGGCCTCTCTGAAATCACAACCGTCGGTGTTAAGAAAAATCTGGTGCGCGATGAAGCGGTAGCGGCCCTGCAAATGTTGGGTTTCGCCCAGTCTCTTTCGCTCAAGGCTGTAAATAAAATTCTGCTGGATATGCCCGATATGCCTGTTGAAAAGGTGATTAAGGCTGCTCTGAAAATGTTGTAAATCTATTGAAACAGTGGTCTCCAATATCTTCTTGCATGTTGCTGGCGCTGATTTGTGTCTGCAGCTTGTACACCGCAGCCTCGCCAAAGATGATGCCAAAGGCTGCGTCTGCTCAAAAAGACAGTATCGGTAGAACGGAGGTCGGATTGAAGTATCCTGTCTCACAGACTGCTCCAAAGACACTGGAGGAAAGTTCTAAGCGCTCTGTGGCTGACCTGAGCGATCCGGAGAACATACGTACGGTGATCGACTACGACACTCAAAGCGGCAATTATGTGATCAGAACCAAACTGGGTGGTGAAGACATTGAAACCCCTATCAATCTTGCGGCAGAAGAGTATCTGGAGTATCAGCAGAAACAGTCATCGGCAGCCTATTTTCGTGAAAAGAATAAAATAGATTATAGCAAGAAAAAAGACGATTTTTCCCTGACCGATATGAATTTTGATCTTGGGCTGGGTGATAAAGTTTTTGGAGAGGGAGGAGTGCAGCTCAAGACACAGGGATCTATTGAGACCAAGTTTAGTGTCAAAAACAACAAGGTGGACAATCCCTCCTTGTCGGAAAATGCCAGAAACAAGTCCTATTTCGATTTTGACCAGAACATTCAGATGAATGTCAACGGAAAAGTAGGGGAGAAGATTGACGTCAATATGAACTACGATACCGAGGCTACCTTTGACTACGATGCCAAGGCGGTGAAGTTGCATTACGACGGAAAAGAAGATGAAATCATCAAGAGTCTGGAAGGTGGAAACGTGAGCATGCCTTTAAACAGCTCTCTTATCACTGGTGGGTCGTCGCTTTTCGGTGTCAAGACTCAACTCCAGTTTGGAAAGCTTTCCATGGCTGCTGTTATTTCACAGCAACAGTCGCAGACCAAATCGGTAAGCTTGAGCGGAGGGGTGCAGACTACCAGCTTCAATCTGAATGTGGCTGCTTACGACGAAAACCGCCATTATTTCCTTTCACAGTATTTCCGAAACAATTACGACAGCTGGATGAGTAACCTGCCATACATCTCCTCCGGCATCACCATTTCCAAGGTGGAAGTCTGGGTGACAAACAAGACTGGCGTTCTGGACAACGCCAGAAACATTGTTGCTTTTGCCGATATGGGAGAACCGGACGTCTTGTTCAACAGCCATTGGACGAAAACCGGAACCGCCTTGCCATCCAATGCGAGTAACAGTTTGTATCCTGAAATCACGGTCAGCTATGCGGCTGCAAGGACTTTCAGTGATGCAAATGCAACGCTTTCCGGACTCAGTGCTTACGGTATCAATGTTGGTGAAGATTTTGAAAGGCTGGAGAGCGCCAGGCGACTGGAGTCTTCTGAGTACACACTGAATAGTACGTTGGGATATATTTCACTGAGACAGGCACTTAACAGTGATGAAATCCTCGCGGTGGCCTATGAATACACCAAAAACGGTCAGACTTATCAAGTCGGTGAATTTTCCACCGACGGTATAGAATCCCCGAAAACTCTTTTTGTAAAGCTTTTGAAAGGCACCGACTACTCACCGGCGTCACCAACTTGGGATCTGATGATGAAAAATATCTATTCTATTGGAGCCTATAATGTCGAATCGAAGGATTTTAAGCTCGATGTATCCTATAAGAGCGATTCTGTAGGTACAGATATGAACTATCTGACGGAAGGGAACATCAAAAACAAGCTTTTGTTGCGGGTGATGAATCTGGATAGACTGAACAGCAATAAGGAGGCTCATCCGGATGGGGTTTTTGATTATGTGGAAGGTTATACGGTGCAATCCGCCAATGGACGAATCATTTTTCCGGTGCTGGAACCTTTTGGCTCCCATTTGCGGAAGGCTATAGGAAATGATGTTGTTGCCGACAAGTACGTTTTTGAGGAGCTTTACGATTCCACCCTGACTGTTGCCCAACAGTTGACTGAGAAAAACAAGTTTTCCATCGGTGGTACCTACAAGGCCTCTTCCGGTTCGACCCTGTCACTTGGAGCGACCAATGTGGCCCAGGGCTCGGTGACTGTGACGGCGGGCGGGCAGAAGCTGGTGGAAAATACCGACTATACGGTGGATTACGCTTCCGGTACGGTCACGATCCTGAATGAAGCCCTCATCACTTCGGGTACCACCATCAATGCCACTTGTGAAGACCAGTCCACGTACAGCATGATACGAAAGACTATGGCAGGAATGACACTTGACTATAAGTTCAGCGACAACTTTAGTTTGGGCGGTACGTTGATGCACCTTTCGGAAAAGCCGTTGACAACCAAGGTGGATATGGGTTACGAGTCTGTATCCAACACGATTTGGGGTTTGAACACCTCTTTCAAGACAGAGTCGCAGTTTCTGACCAATCTGGTGGACAAGCTACCCTTCGTTGAAGCCACCAAGCCTTCGCATCTATCGGTCAGCGGTGAGTTTGCCCAGCTTATTGCCGGATCGTCCAAGGCACTCAATAATAATTCCTATGTGGATGATTTTGAAGCTTCCAAGAAAACCATCAACCTGAAAGATATTACCCAATGGTATATGGCCAGTACGCCGTACGACCCTTCGGGAACGATGTTTCCCGAAGCCGCCCTTTCAAACGACCTTCGTTACGGCTATAACCGTTCCTTACTGGCCTGGTATACCATAGACGGCATGTTTACCCAAAAGAGCAGCTCCCAGACACCGAGCTCTATCAGAAATGATCTGGATCAGCTTTCAGACCATTATGTGCGTGCCGTCAACGAAAAGGAAATATTTCCAGATCGTGACCTGGCCTACAATCAAACCGGTTTGCTTTCCATCATGAATCTGGCTTTTTATCCAAAGGAAAGAGGACCTTACAATTTTGACCTGACCGGCATGAATACGGACGGCACGCTCAAGAACCCAGAAAAGAGATGGGGGGGAATCATGCGGAAAATTGAGTCCGGTTACACCAATTTTGAATCCAACAATGTGGAATATATTGAGTTTTGGATGATGGATCCTTTCGTTTACGATACGTTGGGGATTTCCAAGGGAGGCGACCTCTACTTCAATCTTGGCGACATATCCGAAGATGTGCTGAAAGACGGCAAGCGTTCCTTTGAAAATGGGCTTCCTGCATCTGCAACCGATACAAGTCTTATCAGCTCCACTGTCTGGGGAAAGGTATCCGGAAAGACTTCTACTGCTTATGCCTTTGACAATACAGCTGGGGTGCGTGCGCTTCAGGATGTGGGCCTGGATGGACTCAGCACCACCGAGGAAGAAAGTGTCCGTAAGGATTATGTGGAAGGGGTCCGTTCCAAAGTGGATCCAATCACGTTGGACAAAATGAATAGCGATCCGTTTTCACCCATCAATGATCCTTCTGGTGACAATTACCATTGTTACCGCGGTTCGGATTATGATAACCGGAAAACCGGCATTCTGGAGCGATACAAGCATTACAACGGCACGGATGGAAACTCTCAGTCAACAGCGGAATCCGGAGAATCGTACTCGACGGCGGCAACCACCCTGCCAAATGTGGAAGACATCAACCTGGACTTTACGCTGAGCGAAAGCGAAAGATATTATCAGTATCATATATCGCTTCGGCCTGAAGACATGATTGTCGGACAAAATTTTATCAACGATAAACGTACGGCCACTGTTACTCTGAGAAACGGAAAGACCTCGCAAGTGTCCTGGTATCAGTTTAAAGTGCCTGTTACAGACTATCAAAAGAGGGTGGGCACCATCAGTGGCTTCAACAACATCCGTTTTATCCGCATGTTCCTTACCGGTTTTCAGGACAGTACCATCCTGCGTCTGGCCAGCCTGGATCTGGTGCGCGGAGACTGGCGCAACTATACGAAAGACCTTTATACGGCCTCCACTGTGCCTGTGACCGATGCCGTGGTCGATGTTTCCACTGTCAGTTTACAAGAAAACTCCGGCCGTACTCCTATCAATTATGTATTGCCTCCCGGCGTGCAACAAGAAACCGATCCGAGCCAGCCCGGTGTGTATTTGCAGGATGAACAGTCTCTTGCCGTTAAGATCAGTAATCTTTCTCCCGGCGATGCGAGAGCTGTCTATAAAAATACATCCTACGATTTCCGTCCGTATGACAGGCTTCAAATGTTTGTCCATTCGGAAGCTTTTGAGAACGATCTGAATGCCCCCAAGAATTATGAGATGACTGTGTTCATGCGTTTAGGCACCGATTTTCAGAACAACTATTACGAATACGAGATTCCTCTTGAAATCTCAGAGCCTAATGTCAATACGGCAACTTCGGTTTGGCCGGAGAACAATTTTTTTGACATCCCTTTTGACTTACTTACCAAGATTAAGACAGCCCGCAATGCTGCCGGATACCCGGTCAGCTACAACAAGGAATATTCCGAATACGATCCAGACAAAAATCAGAACAAGGTGAAAATATTGGGAAATCCTTCTCTGGCCGATGTGAAAACCATCATGATCGGTGTGCGCAACAATGGCAACACCGTCAAGTCGGTCGAGGTTTGGGTGAATGAATTACGGCTTTCAGGTTTTAAGGAAAATGGAGGTTGGGCGGCATTGGGCAGTGCGGTACTGGATGTTTCGGATCTGGGCACCATTACCGCCAGCGGAAGGCATGAGAGTGAAGGCTGGGGTGGTTTGGAGCAAAGCGTGTCCGAACGCAGAATGAGTGATTACAGTCAGTACAATATGGCGTTCAACTTCAATCTCGGCCGGCTTTTTCCGGAAAAGGCCAAAGTGAGTTTGCCGGTTTACTATTCTTTTTCACGGGAACTCACCACACCAAAGTACGATCCGCTGAACGAGGATCTTTTGCTGGATGATGTGCTCAAAGCTGCCCGAACCAAAGCGGAAAAAGACTCCATTCTCAACTACAGCCAGACGGTAAAAAACTACAAAAGTCTGAGTATCTCCAATGCACGCGTGGATATCAGAAGCAAGACGCCGCTTCCCACAGATCCGGCCAACTTTACCTTTAATTACTCATCTAATGAAGCATTTGAGCGCGATGCAACCACTGAATACGAAGTTACGAAGAATTATAGTGGAGGAATAAATTATGCGTATTCGTCACCGTTGAAACCTTGGTCTCCTTTTGCCGGCAATAAATGGATGAAGTCTCCCTGGCTGAAAGTTCTTAAGGATTTGGATCTTGGTTTTCTTCCGAATTCCATCTCGGCCAATACCAATCTAATCCGGTATTATTACGAACTGCAGTCCAGAGATCTGACTTCTTCTACCGCTTCAGCATCGAATGAGGCATTTCCGCTTTCTGTCAGCAAGAATTTCCTTTGGAACACCGATCTGAATATAAACTGGAACATCACCAAGAACCTTAAGCTTAATTTTACAATGAATAACCGTGCCGAAGTGGAAGAAACACTATCCGCTCCGGTCAACAAGCAACTGTACGCCACCGAATATGAAAACTGGAAGGATACGGTTTCAAGGAGCCTCCGTGAATTTGGAACTCCGCTGGACTACAACCAAACGGTCAACCTGACTTGGCAATTGCCGTTGTCACGCATTCCTGTATTCGATTTCATGACAATGAGTACGCAGTACAATGCCGTTTATGAATGGGAGAGAAGTTCAACGGCCGATACGGAAACCGATTTAGGAAACCAGATTTCCAACCAGCGGGTGCTTTCCCTGACTTCTTCTGCCAATTTATTGACTCTTTACAATAAGTCGGATTTTTTGAAAGACATAGTCCGGAAAATGAACGAAAAAAACCGCAGTACAAATACAAAGACGGCCACGCAGAAGGGCTCAAAGACGGAAAAAGCCGAAGTTAAAGAACTCAGGAGGTTTGAACTGAAATCGGTGCTTTTCAGGGATTCGGTGCTTAATATCCGGCACAACCTGAAAAACAAGCGAGTGTTTGTCGTAGGAACCGATTCTACAGGGAAACGTATTCCGGTAAACTATAAAGTCAAGGATGAAAACAACATTTCCGTTTACGGAAAGGAGAATGCCACGTTGAAGCTTTCTGTCATTCAGAAGCCTTCAATCGAGACGGAAGGTTGGTACAAGAGTGCCGAATTTGCAGCCCGTACACTGATGTCTGTCCGTAGCCTGTCTTTGACCTATAAACAGACGGATGGCATGACCATCCCCGGATTCCGTCCTGAATCGGGGCTTATCAGCAAGACCGATTATGGTACGGCTCCTGGCTGGGATTTTGCGTTGGGCATGCAACCTTCGGACTATCTTCAGCAAGCCATGGATAAAAATTGGCTTATTGTGGCCGATTCCATCACAAGTCCTGCCATACAAACCAAAGTGACCGACCTGCGTCTCAAGGCCACGCTGGAGCCCTTGCCTGGTTTTCGGATCGATTTGAACGGAGTGCGTAGCTGGAATTACAACACACAGATCCAGTATATGTTTACGGGCATGCCTCAGACAATGACAGGCGGTTTTACCATGACCACTGTTGCCCTGGCGTCGGCTTTTGAGTCTTGCAAGGCTTCGGATGGGTATTATTCCAAGGCTTTCCAGACTTTCTTGGATAACCGTGCGGTGGTGGCAAAACGTCTGGAACAAAAAATGATAGGAAAGAACTATCCCAATGCGGGATTCTTGTATGGCTCTCTTTTTGCCAACCGTGAGTATGATACCAAAAACGGTTCGTTTGACCTCAATTCTGCCGATGTGCTTATTCCTTCTTTTCTGGCAGCCTATACCGGAAAGGATGCCGGTACTTCGGCCCTGAGTATTTTCCCTGCGCTCCGGGCCATGTTGCCGAACTGGTCTGTATCCTATGATGGTTTGTCCAATCTTTCTTTTATCAAGAAGTATTTCAAAAGTGTCACGCTCAGCCATTCCTATATCTGTACCTACAATGTTTCCTCTTTCTCCACCTACAGTACTTTTGTGGAAACCGGCGACGGACTGGGCTTTATCAGAGATGTGCTTACCGAAAAGCCTGTACCCTCTTCCATGTATGATGTTTCTTCCGTCACGCTGACGGAGTCATTCAACCCCCTCATTCGTGTGCAGGGAGTTCTCAACAATGGCTGGACGCTTCGCACGGAATTGCGTAAGAGCCGCACCATGAATCTGAGTATCAGTGGTGGTCAGGTGGTGGAAGCCGATCAGGAACAGTATGTGTTCGGAACGAGCTATAAAGTCAGCAATTTTCATCCATGGGGGTTCATGGCCAAGTCTAAAGTGAAAAATGATTTGAGTCTGAACGGTAATCTTACTTACAAGAATCAGCATGCGTTGCTACGCAAGATTGAAGAGAATTATACCCAGGCTTCTTCCGGCAACAAGACCTTTGTAATGGAGTTGCTGGGCGACTACACCATCAGCCGGAATCTCAATATGACTGTGTTTTACGATCTGGAATCGACCATCCCCCTGGTATCTTCCTATCCTGTCACCAGTTCGGACTTCGGATTTAGCCTTCGTTTTTCCTTGAACCATTAGAACATGAAAAAAGGCCACCGGAAAAACATTCCGTGGCCTTTCATATATTGTCGGCTGGACTTCTAACTGTCGGAAGCCATTCTTTCGCTTTCCTGCTTCTTGAAAATATAGTCCATTTTGGCCTGAGACAAACGCATCTCACTGAGCAGGCGGTTGATGTCGGTCAGGATGACGGAGAGGTCGGCGGCCGCTTTCATGGCCTGTCTGTCGTTGGTTGAGATTCTGTAAGCCTTTGTCTTTCCGCCCATCAGGGTTAGGGTGATGGGCTTGTTTTCGTTGGAAAGGACAAAATTGACAACACCGTTTTCGGCTTTCTGGTTGAAACGTACAATCTCGTATCGGGTGCCACCGTCTCTGAAGGAGTAGTTTAAGGCTCCGTCTTTGGGCACAACCAGGCTTTCCGCATACGATCCGTCGTTGGCTGTAGCGCGAATGGACGTATGGTTAAGGGCGGCTCCGCCTGCATAGTAGCTGGTCAGAATCAGGTGCCCTTTTTCATCGACCTTGGTCTGAAGGAAGGTGCGGCCTATGGTTTGTGTCTGTGACTTGTACACATAATGACCTATGCTTTCGTATTCTGCATTTTTTTCAAAGACAAAACTTTTTTGAGCAGCGGGCAATTCATCCTGACGAACTTTCAGCATACTATCACAAAAGGCCAGTGTTCGTTTTTGTTCCGCAAAATTGATTTCACGTATGACACCAAGACCTTCGCGAATTTTGGCAAAGTCTGTTGGAAATTTGATTCTTACGCTGTCCACATACAATTTGGCAGCCTGAAACTGCTGAACTTGTATAAGCTCCCTGGCCTTGTTGAGGTAGTCATCCGGTTGCGCATTGTTTTTTGCTGCGCAGGAAAGGATTAAGCTGGTTAAGCTAAGACAGAAAGATGGAAAAAGGACACGACCTAACATGTTCGAATAATCTTTTATAGCCTGCAAATGTACTTCATTCCCCGAAATTAATATACTTTTGTCGCATAATAGATAGTAAGAATTGTGAATTTAAGTGAAAAATTGAACGATAAGGTCTTTGGAGTCCTGTCCGAAGCCGCTGATGAGTTGCAGGTAGAGTGCTATGTGATTGGCGGTTTCGTGCGTGATTTGTTTCTCCGACGACCTTCCAAAGATATTGATGTAGTGACCGTTGGCAAAGGTATAGAATTGGCCAGACTGGTTTCCCAAAAGTTGGGAAAGAACAATAAAGTCTCCGTTTTCAAGAATTTCGGGACGGCTCAGGTGCACCTCAGGGATTTTGACCTGGAGTTTGTCGGGGCACGCCGGGAATCTTACCGGCACGATTCCCGAAAGCCTATTGTGGAAGACGGTACACTGGAAGATGATCAGAAGCGCCGTGATTTTACCATCAATGCCCTGGCCATTTGCCTGAATAAGGAGCGCTATGGTGAACTGGTTGATCCGTTTGACGGTCTTGAAGACATGCGGGACATGCTGCTTCGCACTCCGCTTGATCCGGACATAACCTTTAGCGACGACCCCTTGCGTATGATGCGTGCCATCCGTTTTGCCTGCCAGCTTGACTTTGATATTATTCCTGAGGCTTTTCAGGCCATCGAGCGTAACAAGGAACGTATTGGTATTATTTCGGGAGAGCGTATTGCCGATGAACTGGACAAAATAATGAAATCCAGAAGACCCTCCATCGGATTCCGTTTGCTGGATGCTTGCGGACTGTTGGATATCATTATGCCGGAGATAGCGGCTTTGAAAGGTGCTGAGACCAAAGACGGGGTAGGTCATAAAGATAATTTTCACCATACGCTTGAAGTGGTGGATCGGTTGTCTGCCAAGACGGAAAATGTCTGGTTGCGTTGGGCTGCTTTGTACCATGATGTTGGCAAACCGGCATCCAAGCGCTGGGATAAAAAAACAGGCTGGACTTTTCACAACCACAATTTCATCGGAGAAAAAATGATTCCTGATATCTTTCGCAGGATGAAGTTTCCGATGAACGACAAGATGAAATATGTGCAAAAAATGGTGGGACTTCACATGCGCCCCATTGTCCTGAGCGAGGAAATCGTCACGGATTCGGCTGTTCGACGATTGCTCTTTGATGCCGGAGACGACATCGACGATCTGATGATGCTTTGTGAGGCCGATATAACTTCTAAAAACAAGGAAAAAGTACGCCGTTTTCTGGGTAACTTTCAGTTGGTACGCCAGAAGTTGCGTGAAATAGAGGAAAAAGACCGTGTCCGCAATATGCAACCCCCTGTCAGCGGGGAACTGATTATGAAAACATTCGGCCTCGAGCCTTGCAGGGAAGTGGGTAATTTGAAATCAACCATCAAGGATGCTATCCTTGACGGTGTGATTCCAAATGAGTTTGAAGCGGCTTTCGCCTTTATGCTTGAAAAAGCGAAGAAAATGGGCCTAAAGCCTATTGATGCTCAGGACGCAGTAAGTCGTTGACTGTTTTTACCGGATTGAATGTCTCGATGGGAACTTCCACAAAAATGGTGTTCCAGTCGGACATAGCACCGTTCCAGAGGCCTGGAAGCTCCAATGCTTTCAGGTCTTTTCCGTTTTTGGACTTCAGGGAAATGAAACCAGTCTGCTTGTCGATGTATTTTGAAAGGTCAAATTTTTCCCCTTTGTAGTTCCTGATTGCACAAACAAGGTCAACGGGATTGAAATGAGTGCCTTGTTCAAACATTGCTTTCTTCTCCGGGTCTTTCAGGTCAATCTGAGACTGTTCCAAAATCTGCAGCGAGATTGTTCCATCCTGGTTGAATGCCCAGAAAGGTCCGCCACCCGGTTCGCCTTCGTTTTTGACCATGCCGCAAACACGCATTGGGCGGTTTAACTTGTGCTTCAGGTAGATGGCGAGTTCGCTGTCTTCCAGATCCTTGGTCTCAGGATTCCTGGTATTGAGCTGGCTTTGAAGGAAATGGATGATTTGCAACAGATCGTCGTGGCTGTATTTTCCGCTTTCGAGCAAATGAAGGTAATCGAATGCCTGCTTCTGGAGCGTAACCAGTACACCGGCTATCAGTTTCTTGTATTTGACGGTGATATCCTTCAGTTTGTCCGGTACGATATTGTCGATATTTTTGATGAAGAAAACATCGCCGTCCAGATCGTTCAGGTTTTCAATGAGCGCACCGTGACCGCCTGGCCTGAAAACTATTTTGCCGTTGTCGCGGAATGGTTCGTTGTTGACATCGGCCGCAACGGTGTCTGTACTTGGTTTCTGTTCGGAGAAGCCAACGTTGAGCCTGATTCCGAATTTCTTTTCCACAACGGGAGCTGAGGCTTTCACTTCGGCTTCAAAAAGCGCTCGATGTTCGGGTGAAACCGTAAAGTGTACATTCACGACGTTGTCCTTGCTTCTGGCATAAAGTGCGCCTTCCACCAGATGTTCCACTACCGCTTTGCGTGGCCCTTCCGGATATGGATGGAATAGGAGCAGACCTTTCGGCAAGGTCCCGTAGTTGAGCCCGTCGGAGGTCAGAAGATTTCTGACAACTGTTTTGTAATTGCCAGCTTCGATGAGCTGGTCTATAGTCTTTCCGGTGCTTTTTTGACAGGCCTTGTCCAGCTCGGCTGCAAAAGCGAAGGCATGGATATGGTGAAAGAAGATGTTTTCAAAGTCCGTTTGAGGCATGTCGGAAACACCGTCCATAAATTCAAAGAGATTCTTGAACATACGGCTGGCTGCTCCCGAGGCAGGAACAAACTTGAACACTTTTCGGGAACCGTCCAGATAGGACTCCCAAGCATTGATGTACCGTTTTTCATCTTCCGGCTTCATTCGGACGATTCCCCGCTCTACGGATGCTGAGCCGTTCAGCTTTAGGAATGGGAACCCGGATTTGAATGAAGAAATTTGGTTTTCAATTTGTTGTGTGCTTATCCCCTTGTGTTGGAATAGCAATAGGTCTTCTTGGTTAAACATGATGATGGATGTATGTAGTGATACACAAAGGTAAAAATTCTTGGAAAAAAAGGATGATTATTCCCCAAATACTGTACTTTTACGCTATAAACATAAATTTTACGGCTATGTTTTTTTCCGAAGAAGAGCAACCTCGTTTGGTAAAACTGTATAGGAAATTGTTGAGATTGGTCTGGGACTATACGACTCCCGAGCAAATCAGGGATGTACGGACTGTTCTGACCGATGCAGCTATGGCCGGAAAGCTTCAGCGCACTGTTCCGGAAATAAATCCGATTATACGCAATCTGAACACAGCTATTGTTGTGGCTGGAGAAATCGGACTCCGGCACTCTTCTGTTATCAGCGCCATGCTGTATGACGTCGTCGTATCCAAGCAGTATTCCGTGGAAGAAGCCGAAAAAACGTTCGGACCTTCTGTGGGCGGCATCCTTCGCGGCCTGACCAAAGCCAACGAACTTTACGATAGGAATACGGCGATTGAAACGGAAAATTTCCGAAACCTTCTGCTATCCTTTGCACAGGACGGGCGTGTCATTCTTATCATGATAGCCGACCGTCTCAATACCATGCGGGTACTCAAATACTATCCGGAAGAAGAACGTCTCAAAATAGCCGGTGAAGCTTCTTATTTGTTTGCTCCGCTGGCGCACCGCATGGGACTTTACAACATCAAGACCGAGTTGGAGGACCTTTCCATGAAGTATCTCCAGAGTGCCATTTATTTTGAAGTTGCCAAAAAACTGGATGAAACCAAACTTTCGCGGGAAAACTATATCCGGAATTTTATTGAGCCGATCAAGAAAAGGCTGGAAGAAACCACGGATCTGAAATTTGAGATCAAGGGACGCACCAAGTCCATTAGCTCCATCTGGAACAAACTCAAGAAACAAAAAATACCTTTTGAGAAAATATACGACTTGTTTGCCATTCGTGTTATCATCGACAGTGATCTGGATAAGGAAAAATCCGATTGCTGGCAGGTCTATTCCATCATTACGGACATGCACATGCCCAATACCTCCCGCCTGAAGGACTGGCTTTCCATTCCGAAAACCAATGGTTATGAGTCCCTTCACATCACCGTGATGGGGCAGGATGGGAAATGGGTGGAGGTGCAGATCCGTACCCGGAGGATGGACGAGATCGCAGAACGTGGTCTTGCCGCTCACTGGAAATACAAGGGTATCAAAAGCGAATCTGGCCTGGATGAAATGCTGACGCGCATCCGGGAAATCCTTGAAACGCAGGAAACGAGTTCAGCCAAGCTTATGGACGACTTCAAGATGAACCTCTATGAGCATGAGATCTATGTGTTTTCTCCCAAGGGCGAATTATATAAATTACCCAAAGGAGCCACTGTTCTAGATTTTGCTTATTCCATCCACAGCAATCTGGGAAACAAGTGTGTCGGTGCCAGGGTAGACGGAAAAAACGTACCGATCCGTTACGAACTAAAGAGTGGCGACCAGGTGGAAATTCAGACCGGAGCCAATCAGTCACCCAAGCAGGACTGGGTAAACTTTGTCGTGACATCCAAAGCCAGAAACAAGATTAAGCAGACCTTGAAGGAAGAAGCACTCAAGGAAGCGGAGTTTGGCAAGGAAAACTTGCGCCGTCGCATGAAAAACCGCAAGATCGACTATGATGAAGGTATGCTGATGCGGGTCATTAAAAAACTCAAGTATAAGACCGTAACCGATTTCTTTGCCGAAATTGGGGCGGAACGTCTGGAGGTCAACCACGTCATCGATATGTATCAGGAGTTCGACCGTGCCGAAAAAGCCGCCAATGAACCTTCCGAAACCCGTTCCGCCGAGAATTTCTATGTGGAGCCGGCTCCTGTCGAAATAGGCAAGAGCAAGGAGGATGTGTTACTCATCGATCAACAACTGAAAGGCATAGATTATAAACTGGCCAAATGTTGCAGCCCGATATACGGTGACGAAGTTTTCGGTTTCGTTTCGGCAGCCGGTGGTATTAAGATTCACCGGATGGACTGTCCGAATGCCCCACAGATGATGGAGCGTTTCGGCTATCGTATTGTCAAGGCCAAATGGGCTGGCAAGGCAGAAGGCTCCAATTATCCCATAACCCTTCAGGTGGTTGGAAACGACGATATCGGCATTGTCACCAACATCACTTCCATGATCTCCAAAGAACCGGGTGTGAGCCTGCGTTCCATTAGTATCGATTCAAATGACGGGCTGTTTCGCGGGCATTTGACAGTAATGGTCGGTGACACCGGGCAATTAAGCGGTTTAATAAAAAAAATCAAGACCGTTAAGGGAGTGAAACAAGTTGACCGCTCTCTGTAGCGATACTGTTTGTTTACATATCCCCTTTAAGGAAAGCTTGTCTCTGTTTTTCCGGATATTTCTCAATGGCATAGCGAAGCATGGTGCGAGGCATTTGTGTGTATTGCCGGTCTTCGAGCAAAAATTCAGTTTCAGCCAGAGGATTTCGCTTTCCGACTTCCCGGAGCATCCAGCCGACGGCTTTGTGTATCAGGTCGTGTTTATGGTTTAACAACAATTTGGCTAATGCAAAGGTGTCGTTAAAATCGCCTTTTCTGATAAAATGAAAGGTTGAGATGATGGAAATGCGTTGCTCCCAGAGATTTTCGCTTTCTGCCAGATTGTATAACGGTTTGCGGTCTTTGTCCCAAAGCCAGCCACCTATGACGTGGTGGCTGGTCATGTCCACCAGATCCCAGTTGTTGAAAAGCTTGCCATGTGTGATGAAGTAATTGTAACAGGCCTTTTTCCCGTTCCCATCAGATCTTTTGTAACATTCCACCAGCAACAGGCCGCCAGCCATTCGGACCTCATGTACAGGATCTTCCATCATTTTGGCGATTTCCTCCAGAGGCATGTTTTTGTATTTCTTCACCAGGATGCGGGTATATGGCACTTGAATGCCCCAGAAAATGTCCCCTTCTCCGTATTCTCCCGGACCTGTCTTGAAAAATCCCTGAAGTATAAAAGCTTTCTGCGGGTTGGCCAGATCTTTGAGTTCTCGCCGTATATTTTCTGCTGTCATGCTTTCTTTTTGTTTTCCATATCACTCAGGTAAAGGTCCAGTGCCCGGATGGAAATTTGGATTTCACGTACCGATATACCAAGCGACGCGATCAGAAGAACAAGTGCTATGCCAAAGATATAGGCTGCCGGTTGTTGTAAGCCTATGTAGATCAGAAACATGGTTACCACGCATAGGAAAAGACTGCTGATTCCAAGCCATTGCATATAACGTGTCAGGGAAAGTCTTTTGCGCAGGTTTGAGATTTGGGCGGCCGTCACTGCCGTCGGATTTTCCATGTATTTATCCTTGAGTGTTCTCACCAATTGGGAGTAGGAGAGAAAGCGGTTCGTATAGGCCAACATAAGCAAAGATATGGCCGAGAACAGGAATGTAGGGGTTATAAGAGTCAGATCTTCCATAACTGTATGTTTTATATAATTGCAAATATACTATTAAAGGCGAAACTCTTCACAAAAAAGGATGCATCAAAAGTGGAGACGATTTGATGAACGTCGACCTCAATTTGCATTTTTTTGAATTAAAAGCTTTACTTTTGTAGTCGACAATAAGTCTAATATGGAAAAAGTCAAGAAAAACTCCCCTCAAGCCTGGCTTTTAGCAACCCGTCCCAAAACGTTGGCTGCCGGTTCTGTTCCTGTATTGGTGGGTACGGCTCTGGCTGCGCACTTTGGACAGTTTAATCTTGTTCCGGCTATTCTTTGCTTGATTTTTGCCCTTCTGGCCCAGATAGCTTCTAATTTTTGCAACGATTATTTCGATTACATCAAAGGTACGGACGATGAAGACCGTCTCGGGCCTGCGCGTGCGGTAGCATCGGGGTGGATTGACCCGAAAAGGATGCTTTACGGTACATTTGCTGTTATTGCGCTGGCCTGTTTTTTCGGCCTTGGCCTGATTTATTACGGCGGATGGCAGATGGTTGTAGTCGGTGTGGTTTGTGTCTTGTCTCTGATTGCCTATACGGCAGGCCCCTGGCCTCTGGCTTATCACGGATTGGGCGATTTGTTCGTACTCGTTTTCTTTGGGTTTGTAGCTGTCGTGTTTACTTATTACCTTCAGGCTCAGAATTTTCCATTTCTGGCGTTTGTAGCAGGAGCTGTAGTCGGGTTGGGTGCCGTTAATATTCTTTTCATTAACAATTTTAGAGACAGGATTACCGACGAAAAGAGCAACAAAAAAACAACCATTGTTCTTTTGGGCAAGAATTTTGGTAAATGGGGTTACTTGGCAAATGGCATCCTGGCTTGCCTGTTATGCCTTTTCTTTTTTCAAGAATCTATATGGGCTGCTCTTTTTCCTTTCCTATATCTTTTTCCTCACTGCAAGACGTGGAAGACCATGGTCGCAATTGACCATGGCAAAGAATTGAATGTCTTGATTGGAGGAACGTCAAAAAATTTATTGATCCTGGGACTTTTATTGTCTATAGGATTGCTTTTAGGATAAAACGAGGATCTGTCTCAGAGCATTTAACTGTTCGGAGTGGGAATAAGCTAATACTTTTCTGAGACAGCCTCGTTAAGATTAAATCCATTCTTCGCTGATGACATCCCCTTTTACGGAAACCACGATGGTTTTGATGGGAATGTAGCGGGTTGCTCGTTCTCTGGCAGCTTTGGCCATAGCCAGTAATCCCCCGCAACAAGGTACTTCCATGATCAGAACCGTGAGTGTATTGATTTTCGCATCGTCTATCATAGATTCCAGCTTTTCCAGGTAGTGCTCTGTATTGCTGTCCAGTTTTGGGCAGGCAATCGCCAGTTTTTTCCCTTTCAGAAATTTGCTGTGAAAGTTGCCAACTGCGTAAGCTGTGCAGTCTGCCGCCAACAAGACGTCCGCCTGCTCAAAGTAAGATGCTTGGGGATTGAGCAAATGTAGCTGTATCGGAAATTGACGCAGTTCGGAGGGCTGTTCCTGAATAGAGGCAAACACTGGTTTGTCTTGTCTCGGCGCAGGACATGCTTCATAGACAGGAGCAAATCCGGCTTTGGGAGTGGCTTTTGCTTCCCAACTTTGTGCGGCACTGCCAGGACAACCGCAACCCAGCTTCCCGTCGTGTCCGTGAACGCTGGAAAGGTCAATGTGGATGCCGTGGGTTTTCAGATAGTCTATGCCTTCGTGCAGAAGTTTCTTCTCTCCGTGTTCCTTGAGGTGTTTCAGGTGAGCCAGGATAACGCCTTCGCCTTTGGCCGAAAGCCTTTCCATTACAGCCACTTCGCTATATGGTTCGGCTTCACGTTCTTCCAATTCGATGGCTCCTACCGGACAGTCGCCGATGCAGGCTCCTAACCCGTCGCAATAAAGTTCGCTAACCATGACCGCTTTGCCGTCAATCAACTGCAGGGCTCCTTCGTGGCAACCTTTCACGCATTTTCCGCATCCGTTACAGAGCGCTTCGTCGATTTTGATGATGGTTCGTTTCATATAATTTTTTAGATAATTGCTTTATTTGGATGCAAATATACGTGGGCGAGGGCTGAAAAAATGTAACAGATGTTACATGAGGCGTTTTTTATGTAAAGGATAAGGAAGAGTTTTGGTATCTATAAAAAAACAGATGGCAAGCTTTTTGGGCTTGCCATCTGTTTTTTATATGGATTGGTCCTTTTACAGTCCCAAAGATTTCATTACCGCCTTTACTTTCACTTCGGCAGCTTCTGTTGCTTTATCGTAGTCGGCGCGGGCTTTCATCTCGCCGCGCACTTCGATGTAAAACTTGATTTTGGGTTCTGTTCCTGAAGGACGAATGGAGACTTTACTTCCGTCTTCGGAGAAATATTGAAGCACGTTGGAGGTGGTGGGCATTTCCAGCTTGATTTTTTTGCCGGTAAGAGGCTCGATGGCTTCCAGTGTATTAAAGTCCTTGATAAGAATAACAGGCGAGCCGGCAATTTCTTTGGGAGGGTTGGCGCTGAACGTTTTCATCATTTGCTGGATTTCTTCAGCACCGGACTTACCTTTCTTTACAACAGAAACACCTTTTTCCCTGGAAAAACCGTATTGTACATAGATGTCGGTCAACATCTGATACAGGGTTTTGCCATTGTCTTTTGCCCAGGCTGCGATTTCTGCCATCAGGGCGCAGGATGATACGGCGTCCTTGTCGCGTACGAAGTCTTCAGCCAGGAAGCCGTAGCTTTCTTCGCCACCACCGATGTACTTCTTTTTGCCAAGTAGTTCCTGATCGTGGATAATGGCGGCAATCCATTTGAAACCAGTGTAGCAATCGAAGAGCTCCATCTGGTTCTTGTCGGCTATGGTTTTGATCAGTTCTGTGGTTACGATGGTCTTAACAAGGTATTCGTTGCCAGTAAGTCTTCCGGATTCTTTGTAGCGGGTAATGATGTAGTAAATGAAAATCAGTGCGGTTTGGTTACCGTTTACCAGAATCCATTCACCTTTGTCATTCTTGACGGCTATACCCATGCGGTCTGCGTCAGGGTCTGAAGCCATCACGATATCGGCATCTGTGGCCTTGGCTTTTTCGATGGCCATGGATAGGGCTGCCGGTTCTTCGGGATTGGGAGAAACTACGGTTGGAAAATCGCCGCTCACCACGTTTTGTTCGGGCACTGGGATGATGTTGGTGAAGCCGAAGGCACGAAGGCATGCAGGGATTATCTGAACGCCGGTACCATGAATAGGGGTATATACGATTTTCAGGTCGCTATTCCGTTTGATGGAATCGGGAGACAGGGACAACGTCTTGATTTGGCTGATAAACTCTTCGTCCATTTCTTTGCCGATGATCTGGATCAGGTTTTTGTTGCCTTCGAATTTGATGTCCCTGGGCTGAACCAGGTTTACTTCGTCGATGATGTTGGTGTCGTGCGGAGTGATGATTTGTGCCCCATCGTCCCAATAAGCCTTGTATCCGTTGTATTCTTTGGGGTTGTGTGAAGCCGTCAGGATGATACCGCTCTGACACCCGAGCTTGCGGATGGCAAACGACATTTCCGGGGTAGGACGCAGGTCTTCGAAAAGATAGACCTTGATACCGTTGGCTGAGAAGATGTCGGCTGAAATTTCTGCAAATTTGCGGCTGTTGTTGCGGCAGTCGTGGCCGATGGCTACGGATATTTGCGGCAAGTTTGCAAAGCTTTTGTTCAGGTAGTTGCTCAAGCCTTGTGTGGCCGCGCCTACAGTATAAATGTTCATTCGGTTGGTGCCTGCGCCCATGATGCCACGCAAGCCTCCTGTTCCGAATTCGAGATCGCGGTAGAAGCTTTCAATCAGGTCGGTCTTGTCTTCGTTATCAAGCATTGCCTGTACGGCGGCGCGTGTTTCTGCGTCAAATTCCTCTCCCAGCCATGTTTTTGCTTTGGCCGTTACGGTCTGAATTAATTGTTCGTCCATGTGTTTCGTTTAGTTTTTGTCGTGTATTGTTTTGGTAACTTTAAGCTTGTCGCCGGTTTCTTTGGCTATGTTTCGATAGTACTTTTCATCGTAGCCCGGCTGGTCGGGAAAAGCAGGCTGTCCCCAGTTGTTTCTCAGAAACTGACCGTTTTTTTCTTTTTTGACGTTGCCGTCAATGTATTTGACCATCAAACGTTCTCCCAGTTCCTTCCAGCGTTGAGTGGACTGTTGGGCCTGGTTGCAGGAGTATTCGGTGAGTATTTTGAGTGTACCGATGGTGTCGGTGGTGTAAAGCTCCCTGGCTTTCAGATCCATTTCCGGAACTTCCTTGTTGAACTGGTTTTCAAGGCTTTCCTGTACGGGACGGATGTCCTTGATCATGTAGCTGTACTTGTTGTAGCACATGTTGGCTACCCAGTTGTGCATCCAGAAAGCGGAGGTCCAGGAAAAAGTAAGCAGGTCACCGTTGCCTACCTTGTAGCATTCGGGCGTTTCGGTAATGCCGCAGTACATGGGCACAAAAACGGCGGTATTGGCATCGTCAACGCCAAACCATAAGATACCACCAATGGGGTTGGGCAACCATTTGCGCATTTGGGCCACAAAGACAAATCCCGTCTGTTGGGTTGCCGTGGCGCGCTCGTTGACATATTCCACGGAATCAACCTTGAATTCCATGGGACGCCAACGGTATGGCACGTGATATGGGCCTGCACCGATATCACCGGCCATGTCAAATTCGGTCCCTTCATAATGGTCGCGCATGTAAGATTTCATATCCTGCGCGCTGATCTTGTGGTCGGGTTTGATATAAAGAGGCATGGCTTCGTTGGTCTGTCCTTTAATGTATGGCAGGTATGCTTCCATGCCGCTTTTTACGTGGTTGAAAAAGGCCCAGACACGTGCTTCGCATCCACGGAGTTCGCTGAAGTTGAGCGGTGCATACGTTTCTGCAAAGCTGAATTCTTTGTTGGTACCGTTGAAATAACCTTTCAGGCGGGCAAAGGAGATGACGTCGGGTGCATAAATGCAGTTTTCCGGGTCGTCGAGGGGAAACTGACGGATACGCGCCTGGTTGGCATGGCCGGATACGCAATCATCGGGAATGCGTACGGCTACCCATACGGCACCCTTGTAGTCCGGCCCTTTTCCGATCATTTCCAGAATCCATGCTTCATTGGCATCGGCGATGGAAAAGGATTCGCCTTCACTGCAATAGCCATATTTTTCCACAAGGTCTGTCATTACATGAATAGCCTGACGTGCGGATTTGGAGCGTTGCAATGCAATGTAAATGAGGCTTCCGTAATCCATGATTCCGGTGGTGTCCACCAGCTCTTCCCTGCCCCCATAGGTGGTTTCGCCGATAGAAACCTGGTATTCGTTCATGTTTCCGATAACGGAGTAGGTTTCTGCTGCCTGGGGAATGCGGCCAAGAGGTTTACCTGTATCCCATTCCTTGATTTCAAGCCAACTGCCTTCAGGCCATTTGGCGGCAGGAAAACGGTATAATTCTCCGTAAAGGCTGTGCGAATCTGCGGCATAAGATATCAGGACAGAGCCATCGACGGTGGCGTTCTTGCCTGCTATGAAATTGGTGCAACTCCAGCTGTTTTCTGAAAAGAACAAACAAGAGAGAATGGCTAGTAAGGATACTTTATTCATTCTGATATTAATAATAAAATGGATAGTCAAGCTGGCTCTCGTTTCCACAGGCGTCTTTGACTTTCAGGAGTAACAGGTGCTTTTTCCCTTTGGTCAGGCGGCTGTCGTCAAATCGATAGGTCAACCTGGATGTCTTGCAATCGAACTCGAAGAGCACCCATTGTCCGTCAATGGTTCCGCGCCAGTTTTTGATACCGGAGGCTTCGTCTGAGATTCGAATGCGAAATAAGCGATTTTTTACGGCATTTTCAAGATTAATTCCAGTGATTTTTGGTGGAATCGTATCTGCCTTAACGCAATAACTTCCGAATTCGCGAATATTGGCCAGAATCATGCCGTTGGCATACTTTCCGCCGACATACCGGTAACGGCCGTATCGGTCTTGTCTGGCAAGGTAGTATGCGCTTTTATTGGCCAGTATGTCTTTTTGGATCCGGAGTTTGACAGGCACCGATTCATGTAGCGGCACCCATTGGTCGTGCAGCACATAGATGTCGGAGTATCCGGAAGCCGGCTTCTGACTGAATTGAAAATCGATGTTCTTGTATATGTATCCAGCCGGGATATAAAGATCAGCGTCAGTAGAAGAAAAATGGTTGGGTGTCCAGGACTTGAACGGATTCTTGCCGGCTATCGTTGGAAGTATTTCTTTTTTTGCCCCCTGTATGTTGAACTTGACGGTGGATACGTTTCCTGCCCTGTCTCTAAGCTCATAGCGGAAATGATAAGTTTTTTCCTCATGGATGTTAATGTAACCACGGTTTTTGGCGATGGGGTAGAAGCTCAGCCGGTTTTCGGGTTCCAGAAAAGATTTCATGATAAAATTGCGGTTTTTCTGCCAGGCTTCATAGTCTGTCAGGGTATTGATGTACCTGGTCTGACTAAATGCAAACCGGGTGATATCCTGTTGGAATATCTCCACGTCATCGAGAAAAAGCCTGATATTGCAGACCCCATAGAGATTGGATGTCTGGCTCATATAATCGTAAGCAGTGATGCCAAAACCTATTTTTCCCCAGGCGGTTGGAAATTGTCCGCTGGTTGTCCAGTTTCCATCGACTCCTTTGATGGTGTTGAGGGTGCATTTATCCCTGTCTGTTTTCAAAGTTCCTTCACCATCAATAGCATAAAGCACTACCTTTTGCGGTCGTGGAGCGACATTGTCCTTGATTCGGTTGCCGTACCAGAGCAAAGGGTCTATGGTCTCTTCGGATCTGGTATCCCTGATTTCAAAATGGAGATGGGGGGCTGCTGAAACACCTGCGTTTCCGCTATAAGCAATGAGCTGGCCTCGTTTGACCGGTATGGCGTTTGCTTTCAACAAGGTATCCAGTTCGTATTGTTCAATTTTATATTGAGCGGTTTTGGCAAAATTGGCAATGGCCGGCGCAAAATTCTGTAAATGTCCGTAAACCGTGGTGTAGCCGTTTGGATGGTCCAGATACAGGGCATATCCAAAACCGAAATTGCTGATGCGTATACGTGACACATAGCCGTCGGCAACGGCATATACTGGATAACCGACGCTCTTCAGAGTTTTGAAGTCTATGCCTGAATGGAAATGGTTGTTGCGAAGCTCGCCAAAATTGCCGCTCAGGTAGGGTGTCAGGTGCATGGGCAGGTCAAAATCACCCGGACTGACTCTCCCTGATTCAACTTCTGTGGATTTTGTCATCTTTCCGAAAGATTGCGGCGTTGCTTTTTGTCCGCAAGACAGAGATCCTGAAAGAAGAATGCAAAAAAATAATCTGGAATATAGTAAAGACATGATGAACGTGAACTTAGAAGGCCCGTGCGTTTATGGAAAGGGCTTTCCGGACGCGCACCGGGTCTTTTAGATGAGTTTGTTTGTTTGGGAATCCGGGAAAATGATGGAGGGCTTGAATGTCTTGGCTTCTTCAAAGTCCATGATGGCGTAAGACATAATGATAACAATGTCTCCTGGCTGGACTTTTCTGGCGGCCGCGCCGTTCAGACAGATCATACCTGATCCGCGCTCTCCTTTAATAACATATGTTTCAAAGCGTTCACCGTTGTTGTTGTCGACAATGTGCACTTTTTCATTGGCTATGATATTGGCTGCATCCATCAGGTCTTCGTCGATGGTGATACTACCGATATAATTCAGGTTGGCCTCCGTTACCCGTGCGCGGTGAATCTTGGATTTTACTACTTCAATTTGCATCTTGTTTGTATACAATGTTGTCAATAAGCCTGATAGGACCGCAATAAACGGCAATGCATCCGACGATATAGTTTGAATCTTTCCAGTCGGTAACAGGTTGGAGCGTATTTCCGTCCACAATCTCAAAGTAATCCAGCTTAAAAATAGATTCTCTGGACAGGCCGGTCTTTACAAACTCAAGCGTTTCCTGAATGCTTTTATCGGAAGCAAAGGTAAGACTTTTGAATAAAATCTGTGCTATTTGCGGTGCTTTTTCACGCTGCTCTGGTGTAAGACGTGTATTTCTGCTGCTTTTAGCCAGGCCGTCATTCTCACGTATGATAGGACAGGATCTGATCTGGACTGGCAAGTTTAGTTGCTTGGTCATCTCGCGTATGATAGCCAGCTGCTGGAAGTCTTTTTGTCCAAAGTAGGCACGGTCTGGCGATACGGCATAAAACAGCTTGCTGACAATCTGGGCGACACCGTTGAAGTGTCCCGGTCTGAATCGGCCTTCCATTACTGTTTCCAGTGAGCCGAAGCCGAATTGCCTGGTGTCGGATTCCGGATACATTTCTTCGACAGAAGGCATGAAAACATATGTGCAGCCTGCTTTTTCAAGTAGATTGCCGTCTTCTTTCGGAGTCCGGGGATAATTGACAAGGTCCTCCTTGTCGTTAAATTGTGTGGGGTTTACAAAAACGCTGACAATGCAAACCTCATTTTCGGAGATGCATTGGTTTACCAGGGAAATGTGTCCTGCGTGCAAAGCACCCATGGTTGGAACGAATCCAATTTTCTTACCGGCAGCCTTTTCTGATGCGACTGTTTTCTGTAGTTCTGATATTGTGTATATCGTTTTCATTTGGTCATTTTGAAGATTTTGTAAAGCAAAAATGGCTTATATACGAGTGTTTCAAAAAGGGTGCAAAAAAAGCAAATAATTGTCAATAAACGAAACAAACCTCGAATAACTTGCAAATTCAAGCATTTTTTTTTATATCTTTGCATATAATTTTTACGAGAAATAGTTAAGTATGAAGACCACAAAGGTTCTATTTATTAGTCAAGAGATTTTTCCATATCTACCCGAATCAGAAATTGCAACTATTTGTCGTGATCTACCTCAAGGAATCCAGGAAAAAGGAAAAGAAATCCGCACTTTCATGCCGAAGTTTGGCAATATCAACGAGCGCAGGAACCAACTTCATGAGGTGATACGTCTTTCTGGAATGAACTTGATCATTGATGACAACGATTATCCGTTGATTATCAAGGTTGCATCCATACAATCTGCACGGATGCAAGTCTATTTTATAGACAATGATGATTATTTTCAACGCAAATATACTGTTGCTGACGATAACGGACTTGAGTTTGAGGATAATGATGAGCGTAGCATCTTTTTTGTACGTGGGGTCATGGAAACCGTACGAAAACTGAGATGGGTACCCGATATCGTACATTGTCACGGATGGGTCACCGCTTTGGCGCCGCTCTATATAAAACGTGCGTTTGCCGATGATCCTTGTTTTAAAAACTCAAAGGTCGTTTATTCGGCCTATGATAATGCTTTCAAACTGCCTTTCCGGTCCATTTTTGCCAGAAAACTGATGTTGGATGGTATTCAAGAGTCTGATTTGGTTGACATTGACGGAGATATTGACTTCGTTTCATTGAACAAACTTGCATTCCGCTATTCGGATGCTGTCATCCAGGGTAGCCCGGAGATGGATATCAAGATGAGGAATGCCGTTGATGAGATGGGTAAACCGTTTTTGCCATATCAAACCCCAGAGGTGTACATTGAAGCTTACGATGATTTCTACAACCAGATTTTGGAACAATGATTGTTTTAAACAAATGAACAAAAACTTCTTTTTGTCTCTGTGTGGTCTGTTTTTATTGACCGCACTCATTTCCTGCAACGATGATAATCTTTTGGGATCGTCAATCCAACCGGATCAGGATAAAATTTCTGTAGCATACGATACGATTCATGTAAAATCGGAAACGGTTGTGATGGATTCGGTTTTTCTGAGAAATTCGGTCGGCTCTCTGGGTGAATTTACCGATCCGACATTTGGTACGACCAAGGCTGATTTTATGGCTCAGATGTATTGTGCCCGCAATTTTGAATTTCCCGATGATGTGCATCAGATAGATTCAGCTTTCATTTATATGTATTACAGCAGTTGGTTTGGAGATTCTACGGCTCTTCATCATGTAAATGTTTATGAATTGAACAACCCGCTTGATGAAAACAGACTCTATTATTCGAATGCAGATGTCGACAAGTATTGTGATAAAAGCAAACTGATAGCTCAGGGATCCTTTACTACGGGCGATCTTTATTCCACCGACTCGGTGAGGGCTTTGGACATTTATCATCAGGTTGTCAAATTGCCTGTTGACCCGGAACTGGCCCAGCGTTTTCTGAAACATCCGGAGTATTTTAAGACTCCAGAAGAGTTTCAGAAGAATTTCAATGGTGTCTATGTCACCACGGACTATGGTAACGGAAGCATACTGTATGTTTCTCAGATTGATATGGAGCTTTGTTACGATACGTGGCTGTATAGTGCAAGTGGATACAGAGATTCGCTGGTTGTGACCGGAGCGTATTTCCCGACTACCAAGGAAGTAAAGCAGGTAAATCGTGTCAAACATCCTGACTTGAGCTATTATCTGCAAAAAAATATAGCGGACAGTCTGAATTTTATTTATACACCTGCCGGTATGTTTACCAAGGTGACGATACCTGAATCGATTTTTGCAAAACAGACGGGTAAATTGTCCGGAAAAACCATCAGTAAGCTTAATATGGAAGTTATGGCAACCCAGCTGGATGATGACTGGGATTTTGCGATGGATCCCCCCGAAGCTATGTTGCTGATTAATGCGGCTGATGCCCAGAAGTTTTTTGAAGGTTACAATCTGAATGATGGCGTGAATTCTTTCATAGCCAATTACAGTTCAACGGACAATAATTATATTTTTGATTTGAGTCTTTATGCTCAGAAGATGATTCATAAGATGGATGGAACCGGCGATGTGGATGATTTCAAACCTTTTACGGAAATGATCATGATTCCGGTAAGCGTTGTGCAGAATGCCGATGAAGATAATGTACGCGTCGATCATGTGATTGCACCTTGCGCTGTAAAGATCAGAAGTTCAAAACACGCTACCGATCCGATGAGGTTGAATGTAGTCTATACGAAATCAAATTAAGCGGATTCTTACCCCACAATAAAAAAGGCATTGACGAAAGTCGATGCCTTTTTTGTTGTATACTGCTTTTGTTTATGATTTGGCTTTTCTGCTCCTGTATGACTTGATTTCCGCCTCCAGTTCGCTGATGGTTTCCTCTTGATTCTGGATGGTAGTGAGCAGAGAATTAAGCTCCTCGTCGTCCACTGAAGTCGGAAACTGGGCGTTGACCCTTTTCATGAAGTCGCTCAGCACGTTCATGTAGTTGGTGAATGCATCAAACGGTGATTCGTATGGACTGAAATGTTGGTGTACGGCTCCGTCTGAAGACCGTTTTGTGCTCATATAGAAGAAATGGTCGCTGGTTTGCAGGTATAACCAGTCCTGTTGAATACGACGATCCTTGATCATTCTCACCCTTTCTCCTATGCTGTATATTTTATTGAAGGCTTCGTCCTGGAGGGTATTTCCAAGCCATGCACTCAAGTCTCTTTCTTCGTCTGCCCAAGAAATCAGATAAGGTATGGAAAGAGCTTCAACGGGCTTCATTTTGGCTGCAACTTCCGATGGGGTAGAGAAGGTGATTCCTTTTTGTTCTGCAAAATGGGGCAAAGCCTTGAGAAATTCAAAAATACCGCTTTCCTTTGACTGTAAGTTGCCGAATGTTTCGTAATTCATGAAAAGATTGATGAGCTGCTCATTTTCTGGTATCTTGTCGATCCAATCGACAAACTTGTCGGCTGTCAGGGGGTATTCGTTCCAGTGGTAGTCGGAAAAACGGAAAGTGATGTCGTCGCTCAGCTTGCTGTTTTTCAGCAACAGCTTGATGTTTGGATTTGATGCACTTTGATATACGAAATTGGGGCTTTTCCATCCCAGAACATGTTTGGCTCCTTCGGTAAGGATGGTTTTGTAACCCAGTTCTCCAACCAATTCTCCTACTTCATCCGAATAAATGAGCTCGGTGTTGCGGAAAACCTTCGGCTTTTGTCCAAAAAGGCTTTCGATGCGTTTGCTGTGCAATTCCACCTGTGACTTGAATTCCTTAGGGTCTTTGATGCTGCAAAGTGAATGCGCATATGTTTCTGACAAGAATTCCACGCAGCCGGTTCTTGCCAGTTGCCTGAAGCTGTCGATGACCTCGGGTGCATGTATCTCTAATTGATCAAGAGCTACACCGGAAATGGAGAAGGCAACCTTAAACTTGCCATTGTTGGCCTTGATCATTTCGAGAATGGTATGGTTGGCCGGCAGGAAAGAATTGTTGGCTATCCTTTGGAGAATATTTTCGTTGTTAAAGTCATCGTAATAGTAATGATCCGCACCAATGTCGAAAAAGCGATAACGTTTCAGGCGAAATGGCTGATGAATCTGAAAGTAGAAGCAGATAGTCTTCATAGGATGTCTTGTTATAATTTATATCAATTTTATAGGCCGCAGACTTGATTGTAAATATGGCGGACTTTTTGACCGGCATATTCCCATTTGATCTCATCCACTTCTTTTTTCCCTTCTGTTTTAAGAAAATTGTACATGGCAGGATAACTGATGATGGAGTAGATGGCGTTGGCCATGGCCTCAATGTCCCAGTAGTCGATCTTGACGGCATTGTTCAGGATCTCGGCGCAGCCGGACTGTTTGGAAATGATGGTCGGAACCCCCACCTGCATAGCTTCTAGCGGGGAAATTCCAAAAGGCTCTGAAACGGAAGGCATGATGTATACGTCGCTTGATTTCAGAATTTCGTACACTTTTTTGCCTTTCAGAAATCCGGTGAAATGAAACCGGTCGGAAATGCCGCGTTTGGCGGCAAGGCGAATCATGGCCTCCATCATGTCTCCGTTGCCTGCCATTACAAATCGTACGTGCCGGTTTTTTTCCAGTACTTTGGCCGCTGCTTCCACAAAATATTCGGGGCCCTTTTGCATGGTGATGCGACCCAGGAAGGTGACAATTTTGTCGTCGGTGTTCCTGATTGGGACGATCTTTTCGATTTCTTTACTGATGGGCTCGACAGCGTTGTGGACTGTTGTTACCTTGGCTGGATTCTGGTGATATTTATGGATGACCGTTTCCCTGGTGAGGTCGCTTACACAAATGATGTGATCGGCATGGTCCATTCCGTTTTTCTCGATGCTGTAGACCTGTGGGTTTACCTTGCCCCGGCTCCGGTCGAAATCGGTTGCATGTACATGGATCACCAAAGGTTTTCCACTAACGTTCTTGGCATGAATGCCTGCCGGGTAAGTAAGCCAGTCGTGCGAATGGATTACGTCAAACTGTTCTTTGCGGGCAATGACGCCGGCGCAGATGGAATAGTTGTTGATTTCTTCCAGCAGGTTGTCCGGATATCGGCCCGAAAACTCGATGCATCCGAGGTCGTTGGTGTACAAATATCGGAAATCGGCATAAATATGGTCCCGCAAATCGTAGTATTCCTGAGCGGATATGGTCTTACCCATACGCTCCTCAATCAGTTCAGGGGAAACATCACGCATAACCACCGGAGTATTGCAGGCTCCGATAATTTTCAGAAAACTTTGGTCTTCGTCTCCGTGTGGTTTGGGAATGACGAAAGTCAATTCCATATCTTTTTGCAGGGACATTCCTTTGGTAAGGCCATAGCTGGCTGTTCCAAGACCTCCCAGGATGTGGGGAGGAAATTCCCATCCAAACATTAAGGCCTTCATATATCCTCCGTATTGTTTAGCATGTTTTTCACTATTCTTTGTATTCTCAGTATCTCGGCAACGCTCATGGCGAAAGATACGCCACCGCGTCCACGATAGGGAGGGTTTCCGTCAAATAACTCAGAAATGGTGCCGATAGCCCGTTCACTGAATTCTTCCTCAAAACCGTAAATAATGCGCTGAGCAAAGCTGACACCGCTCATTTTGTTTATTTTCAGATATCCTTCCAGATAAGGGCCGATCAACCATGGCCAGGCTGTTCCCTGATGGTAGGCAAATGTCCGTTGTTCCTCGTTTCCCTCGAAGATAGGGTTGTATCCGGCACTTTTGGGACTGAGGGTACGTAGCCCTTTGGGCGTCAATAATTCTTTGGTGATGAAGTCCAGTACCGTTTTCTGCTGTACCCGGTTTAGCGGGGAGTGTTCGAGTGAAACGGCAAAAACCTGGTTGGGACGTACACTCCAGTCTGGATAATCGCCGTTTACATAGTCGAACAAATATCCGTGTTCGTTCAGAAAGACGTTGACAAAGGAGTCCTGGGTTTTATCGGCAATGGAATTGTAGGTTTCCGCCAGATCCTTCTTCTGGGCGACGGCGGCCAACTCGGAACCGAAACGCAGGGCGTTGTACCATAAGGCGTTGAATTCTACCAGATATCCTGTCCTGGGTACCACTGGTTTTCCGTATTGAACGGAGTTCATCCAGCTGACCGGTTTCTCTTTGCCGTTGGTGTATACGAGCCCGTTTTCCTGTAGGAAAAGGTTCTCATGCTTGTTGAAACGGATGTATTCGAGCACCTCAAACACTTGCTCTCCGTATTTTTCGTAGCAGGCCTTTATCCCTGAGTGCTTTGCGTATTCTTGTATGGACCAGATGTACCATAATAGTATATCCGGAGCATCGATTCCTGTAATGTCACAGTCCAACGGTTTGTGAGCCATGTAGTTGAATATGGCTTTCTCTCCGGTTTTCATGATTGCTTCGAAAAGATCCGCTTTTTTGGCTGCGATGGTGCAACCTGGCAGAGAAATGAACATATCTCTGGCCCGGCATTCAAACCACGGATAGCCGGCCAAAATGTAACGCTGGCCATCTTCGTGCTTGTTGTACAATTGGTATGCTGAATTTTTCAGGCAATTGGTGAAGCTGTTTCTCGGTATCCTGCTATTGACTTCCTTGTCAAACAGAAACCTTATGCTGCGGGTCGGTATAGGGGAGGTTCCAACTGAGATGTAGACGCTTTCTCCTTTTTTGATGGGAACTTCAAAAGTTCCTGGAACAAACAGGTCTTCCTTGAATTCATAACCACGTTCCTGCTCTTTCATATACTCAATATCTCTGTACCAGTCGGGTGCATAGACGAAGTCGTTTTTGTGCGAGATCTGCATATGAAGCTCGGGGTAGCCTGGATAAAGGCACATTTTGATGCCGTTGTCAATGACTTCGTAGTTCTTGTTGATGTTGCTGTTTTCGTGACAGAGCTCATTGGCGTTTCTGAAAGCCAGGAAGGGTTTGAATCGCAAATGGGTTGGGGAGTGAGCCTCCAGAAGCGTGTACTTGATCAGCAGTCTGTTCTCGAACGAGACGAAGATCAATTGGCGGGACAGGATGACGCCACCTACACGGTATATGGTGGAAGGCGTTGAGTCGCATTCGTATTCCCGAATGTATTTGTGGCCTTTTGGACTGTAATTGTCGAACGGGTATTTGTGAAGCCCCAGGTTGAATTCTGCACCATGCTGGATAACGGTGGTGTCGAGCGAAGACATCAGGATGTGGTTTTCGCCGTCCAGATCAGGAAGCGGTATAACAAACAAACCATGGTATTTTCTGGTGTTACAGTCTACGACAGTCGAATAGCTGTAACCTCCTGATTTGTTTGTTCGGAGCACTTCTTTGGTTAGGGATTGCTCCAGATTGATCATGAGTGTTTTGTCAAATTTCAGATAGCTCATGGTTAAGTGTTTTATTTACCTAACGAAAGTAAGGATTCTATTTTAAAATAGGAAGTATTTGTTTTGTTATTTATGTATAATGTTTTTGTTTGGCACGAAAAACGGCACCTTTGTATGAGATACCGTTTCTTGTATTTTGTCGGGATGTTTTTCCGCTTCTTTTATTTAATGGCGGCGCCGGCTTCAAGTATATGCCGGATAGCTTCGGCGTCTTTGGCTATGGTGAGCTGGCTCAGGAGGGGATCCAGGTTGCTTGTAAACAGCTTCACTGCAATGGCCAGCAAGATAATGCCGAAAAATTTACGCAGAATATAGATGCGGCCTTTTCCCAACACTTTTTCAATTTTGTTCGTGGATTTGAGCACAAAGTAGACGAATCCCATATTCAGGGCGATGGCGCTAACAATATTGATGATTTCGTATTCTGCCCGCAGGGAAAGCAGGGTGGTGAAGGCTCCGGCTCCCGCTATGAGTGGAAAGACAAGGGGTACGATGTAAGAGGCTTCTTCCGGACTTTCATCCCTGAAAATGCGTACGTCAAAAGTCATTTCTGCAGCCAGTACAAAAATGACAATGGAGCCGGCAACGGCAAACGAGGATACGTTGACGCCGAAAAGATTCAAAATGCCTTCCCCTGCCAAAAGAAAAGCGGTCAAAGTCAGAAATGAAACGAAGCTCACCTTTCCGGCCTGGATGTTTCCCTTGCGTTGCTTGAGATCAATGATTACTGGAATTGAACCTGTTATGTCAATAATGGCAAACAATACAACAAATGCACTTAATGTTTCCTTAAAGTCGAATCCCATCTTCTTTTTTTTTGCAAATGTAAGCAGTTATCTCTGGATTTTATGTAATTTCGCGGTAATTTTTATTTCGGGTATTCCAGGTAAAAAAGATAAACAGAAAAACAGATGTCAACTTTTGAACTGTTTTTGCAATTGCCTCTTTTTGAAGGTGTTGAAATGGATGAGTTGTTTTCATTGATTCCAAAAATTAATTTGGACTTTGATCGTTTTCAGCCAGGTGATGTTGTGCTTGACCATCAAATGGAGTCTCAAGGAATAGTCTATTTGCTGAAAGGAACCGTCGTTGTCAGTGCTCATTCCGAAAAAATGGAAAAAACGGGTCCTGCTTTATTGTCCTTTTCCCGTTCTTTTGGTGATAAAAAACAGTATTGGGCCGAGGTTGCGGCTCAAGATGGTTGCACTATACTGAAAATAGGAAACGAATCCCTGCTTTTTCTTTTGCAAAAAAGCCCTGTTATTTTGTCGAATTACATTGGATTGCTGTCAAATACGATCCATGCGCTGAATGCAGGAAAAACTATTTTAATTGTTTGATATGAAATTAATACGTTTGTTTGTTATGACGGTTATGATGGTCGGGGTTGGTGCGAAAGCTGCCAATCCTTTCTTTACAAGCTATAAGACTCCTCATCAGACGCTCCCGTTTGATAAAGTCAGGATAGAACATTTTATGCCGGCCTTTGAGAAGGCTTTTTCACTGGAAGATTCCGATATACTGAAAATCACAAAGAACCAGGAGGCTCCTACGTTTGAAAATACGATTCTTGCTCTTGAAGATGCAGGAAACATGCTGCATGATGTTTCAGCCGTGTTCTACACGCTTAGCGGAAGCGAGAACAACGACCAACTGATGGAACTTGGCACCAAGGTGGCGACCATGCAGACCGAGCAGGAAAACAAGATCAATCTGAATGAGGTGCTTTTTGCACGTATCAAGACGATTTACGACAATCGGGAAACTCTTTCCTTGAAGCCGGACCAGAAGAAGCTGGTGGAAGATATATACGAACGCTTCATGTTGAACGGCGCGGCATTGCAGGGCGCTGACCGTGAAAAATACAAGGAACTGAGTGTCAAACTGAGTAATCTGGAAGAAAAATTCTTCCAGAATTCACTCAAGGCTACCGATCAATACTCCAAAATAATTACCAACAAAGCCTTGTTAAAAGGGCTTCCTGAAGATGTTCTGGCGGCAGCGGGTTCGAAGGCAAAAGAAAAAGGTGTGGAAGGCTGGCTTTTTGACCTGTCGGCTCCGAGCTATTTTTCTTTTCTAAAATATGCCGACAACCGTGAATTGCGGGAAGAAATCTATCGTGCCAAAAATACCCTTGCGTGTTCCGGTGAATACAACAATATTCCGGTGATTCGCGATATAGTCAATACCAGACGCCAAATCGCCGTCCTGATGGGGAAACCTACTTATGCTGATTTTGCCCTTCGTCGCAGGATGGCCGAAAAGCCTGAGGCTGTTTATGATCTGCTCGACAAGTTGACCGATGCCTACAAACCTGTAGCCAAAGTGGAAGTGGCTGCCGTGCAGGGGTTTGCCATCGGAATGGAGGGTAAAAACATGAAGCTGGAGCCGTGGGACTGGTCTTACTATTCGGAAAAACTGAAAAGTGCCCAGTTTGACATCAACGATGAAATGCTTCGTCCGTATTTTAAGCTGGAGAATGTCCAGAAAGGCGTGTTCGGGCTTGCAACCAAATTGTATGGCGTGACTTTCAGAAAAAATCCAAAGATTCCGACCTGGAACAAGGAAGTGGAAGCCTGGGACGTTTTTGACAAAGATGGTAGCTTTTTGGCGGTGTTGTACACCGATTTTCATCCCCGTAAAGGCAAGCGTGCCGGCGCATGGATGAGCGATATCAACGAACAATACAGGCTTAATGGAGTGGATCATCGTCCGCAGGTCAGCATTACCATGAACTTTACCCGTTCGACGGATACAAAACCATCTTTGCTGACTTTTGACGAGGTGACAACGTTCCTCCATGAGTTTGGTCATTCTCTGCACGGCATGTTCTCAAACGTGAATTATCGTAGTCAGGCTGGTACCAACGTTTACAGAGATTTTGTTGAATTGCCTTCTCAGGTGATGGAAAACTGGGCTTCCGAAAAAGAATTCCTCGATGAATTTGCCGTTCATTACAAGACCGGTAAAAAGATACCGTATGAACTTGTTCAAAAGATCAAGGCTGCTGAAAATTTCAATGTAGCCTATGCTTGTATGCGTCAGCTCAGTTTTGGATACCTGGATATGGGCTGGCACACCCTTAAGGAAGATTTTAACGGTGATGCCTTTGATTTCGAACGTAAGAGCTGGGACAAAGCCATTGTTTTGCCGCAGCCTGAAGATTGCTTCATGAGCTCTACTTTTAACCATATCTTTTCCGGTGGCTATGCTGCCGGTTACTATAGTTACAAGTGGGCCGAAGTGCTGGATGCAGATGCTTACGCATACCTGACCCGCAACACGATTTTTGATACTCAGACGGCTGCTTCTTTCCGCGAGAATGTCCTTTCAAAAGGAGGGACGGAACCACCCATGCAGCTCTATAAACGTTTTCGCGGCCAGGAGCCAGGTATTGATGCGTTGCTGAAAAGAAACGGCATTATCAAATGATAGGATTGAACAATCAATGAATACAATGACTGAGAAACAGGAACTGCTCGACAGGCGTTACATGCGAATGGCGCAAATCTGGGCTGAAAATTCTTATTGCCAACGTCGAAAAGTCGGCGCTTTGCTTGTCAAGGACAAAATGATCATCTCCGACGGATACAACGGTACCCCTTCCGGATTTGAGAACATTTGTGAGGATGACATGAATAAGACCAAACCTTATGTACTGCATGCAGAAGCCAACGCCATAACAAAGGTGGCGCGCTCCAACAACAGTAGTGAAGGAGCTACACTTTATGTGACTGCTTCTCCTTGCATTGAATGTGCCAAACTGATTATACAAGCCGGTATTTTACGGGTTGTATTCGGCGAGTTGTATCATTTGCAGGATGGATTGGATTTGTTGAAGCGTGCTGGAATTGATGTCTTTTTTTGTGATAAAAATAATTTATAATGGAATTGAATAATAAAGGGAAGGTTTGGTTACCGATAGTGATGGCTGCCTGTGTTGTAGTCGGTCTTTTGTTGGGTACGATCATGTCAAGGCATTCCCTGCTTGGAACAGGTGGTGGATCGTATATGAACAAAATAAGTGCTTTAATGTCGCTTATTGACACCAAGTATGTAGACAGTGTGGATCAGGAACAGATGGTGGAAGATCTTCTGCCAAAGATTCTAGGTGAGTTGGATCCTCATTCGGTCTATATTTCGGCCAAAGAGCGCGCTGCAGCCAATGAGCAGATCATGGGCAGCTTCAGCGGCATCGGAGTGCAATTCAATGTTCAGGATGATACCATCCGTGTTGTTACGGTAATTGCCGGAGGCCCTTCGGCCAAGGCTGGCCTGCAAGCCGGAGACCGCATTGTCAAAATCAACGGCAGGCCTTTTGTCGGAAAGCTCGCCAACAACGATACCATTATGAAGACCTTGCGCGGAGACAAAGGCACAAAGGTTAAGGTTAGCGTAAGGCGCCGTCATTCAAACAAAATTTTAACCTATACCATCGTTCGTGATGATATCCCTCTTTACAGTGTTGATGCGCGGTATAAGATCGGTAAGGATATCGGATACATTAAGATCGGGAATTTTGGGCGTTTGGCTCATAGCGAATTCTTGCAGGCCATGGCGTATCTTCAGAAAAACAAGTGCAACAGATACATCATTGATCTTCGTGGCAATCCCGGTGGTTTGATGGAACCTGCGCTCAATATTGCTAACGAATTTCTTCCGGCCAACCGTTTGATTCTTTATACCAAAGGTAAGGCTTATCCGAGAGAAGATGTTTATTCTACGGGTAAAGGCTCGTTCCAGAAATGTCCATTGGTTGTTCTGGTGGATGAGGGGTCGGCTTCTTCCAGCGAGATTCTGGCCGGAGCCATCCAGGATAATGACCGTGGATTTGTGGTTGGGCGCCGTTCCTTCGGTAAGGGGCTTGTTCAGAATGAAATACCTTTCCGCGACGGATCTGCCGTGCGGCTCACTATTGCCAGATTCTACATTCCTTCGGGAAGATGCATCCAAAAGCCTTATAAGAATGGGGAAGATGAAAACTATCAGATGGATATCGTTAACCGCTATCTGAAAGGTGAGCTGGATTCAAAAGACAGCATTCATGTTAACAAAAACCTGCGTTACAAGACTGCCGGCGGCCGCGTGGTCTATGGTGGTGGTGGTATCCTGCCTGATTACTTTATGCCTCTGGATACGACAGGTGTCACTTCCTGGTATTATAAGGTTGCAAATGCCGGTCTGATTAACAGTTTTGCCTACAGCTATACCGATAATCACAGGGATATTCTGAAATTGTACAAGACTCCAAGCCAGTTATCGGCTTATCTGGATGGTCAGGATTTGATCACTCCGTTTCTGAACTACACCGAAAGCAAAAATGTGCGAGGCCGTTATGAGTTTATCCAGAAGTCTTTTCCCATGGTTTTGATTCAGCTTAAGGCTTTCATTGCAAGAAATATCATCGGTGACGATGCGTTCTGGATGATTGCTCAGGAAGACGATGCGACGCTAGCCAAGGGCATTGACGTTATTCGCAGGACAAGAAGAAATACGGTGCTGAAGCAATAAGCTTCAAACAATAATAGAATAAGGGCGTTTCCGGTTGGGAGCGCCCTTGTTTTTTGTCTTTTTTGGAAAGCCGATGTCCAGAAAAGTTAGCAGCCTTAAAATTGTACCGTTTTACCGGAAGATGATATCGTCGATGGTTTCGTGCCCCACATGTTTGTTCAAATGCCCGATCAGGCTTTGTCTCATCATTTGAAGTTCGTTGCGGATAACAGGAGAATCGATTTGGACATACAGCACTTTTTTTCGGATGTAGAGGCCTTTGGTATGGGCAGCAATGCCGGAACCCACAATCTCTGAATAGGAACTAATCAGACGGGTTTCGTAGAGTTTCCCGTCGATGTTCATACTTTTCAGGGCTTCGTCAAGTACTTCCTGGAGCGTCTGGGCATTTTTCTTTCTCATGATTTCATGGATTGAATTTGCCCGTCTTCTACATAGAAAATGCGATAATTCTCGCCGGTACGTTGCAGAAGGTGGTCCGGATTCTCGCGGTTGGTATCGGTGATAAAAATCTGCCCGAATTCTTTTCCGGAGACCAAGTTGATGATGCGTTCCACCCGTACGGCGTCCAGTTTATCGAATAAGTCGTCGAGCAAAAGAATAGGGGTGGCCTTGCCGGCTTTCTTGAGGAAATCGAACTGTGCTAATTTGAGCGCAATAAGGTAGCTTTTGTTCTGCCCTTGGGAGCCCACACGTTTAATGGGGTGGCCTTCAAGTTCCATCAGCAGGTCGTCTTTGTGGATGCCAGCCGTTGTGTAGCCCAGAAGGAGGTCCCTCTGTCTGCATCCCTGTAGTTTTTTGGCCAGGTCACCTTCCTGGAGATGCGATGAATAGGTGAGTTGGATCTGTTCTTTTCCTCCGGATATTTTTTGATAAAAATGCTCGAAGACGGGTGTAAAAGCCTCAATAAAAGCCGTCCTTTTCTGAAAGACGATCCTGGCATCGGAAGCCATAATTTCCTCGTACATGCACCAGAGCGATTCGTCCTGCATTGTTTCACTTTTGAGCAGGGCGTTTCTTTGCTGTAGCGTTTTGTTGTAGCTCATCAGAGCACTCATATAGGCATGGTCGTACTGGGAAATGACCATGTCCATAAACCGTCTCCTTTCGTCGCTGCCTTCGCGGATCAGTTCTTCATCGGATGGTGAAATGAGGACCAACGGTATGCGTCCGATGTGTTCGGATAATTTATCGTATTCTTTTTTGTTGCGTTTGAATACTTTCTTTTGCCTGCGTTTCATGCCGCAGTAGATCTCATCGTTGAAATCACCATTTTTGTAATGCGCCTGAAGGACAAAAAAATCGGCATCGTGTGTGATGTTCTGGGAATCAATAGGATTGGAGTGGCTTTTACAGAATGAAAGGTAATAAATAGCATCCAGCAGGTTGGTCTTGCCTTCTCCGTTTTTCCCAAGGAAGCAATTGATGCCGGGGGAAAATGTCAATTCGGCTTCCCGGATGTTTTTAAAGTTGACGATGGATAGGTTGGTTAGATGCATGATGGGCCAGATACCGTGATTCATATACAAATGTATAAAAAAACAGAGATAAATTTTCGGAATCAAATCAATTAATGTATTTTTGTAGACCAAAATTTTAAGTACCATTTACACCTAAGACTAAATTAATATGTCGAACAAAGCAGATGAAAAAGACGAATTGCAACAAGTGAACGATGCTTTAAGCCGCTCGGAACAATTCATTGAAAAAAATCAAAAGAATATTATTATTGCCTTGGCAGCAATTGTAGTGGTCGTTGCCGGTATCTTGTTTTTCCGTCATAGTTATCTGGCTCCTAAGGAAAAGGCTGCTCAGGAAATGATTTTTATCGGTGAAAGATATTTCGCAGTGGATTCATTCAAGGTTGCGTTAAAAGGTGATGGTGCTGAATTTATCGGCTTTGAAGGTATCATTGATGAATATGGTGCTACCAAGACTGCCGAACTTGCTTCTGCATACGCAGGCTTATGTTACAAGAATATGGGCGATAATGAAAAGGCCATCGAATATTTGAAGGATTGTGATGCTGAGGATATTATGGTTTCTCCTGCTCTTGTGGGTGCTATCGGCGATTGCTATGTGGAACTCGGTAAAGCTGAAAAGGCAGTATCCTACTTTGAAAAGGCTGCAAAAAGCGACAATGAGCTTTTATCTCCGATATATCTGATGAAAGCTGCCCGCGTATATGAGAGTCTGAATGAATATGGCAAAGCGCTGGATGTTTATGAAACCATCCAAAAGAAATATCCGTTGTCTCAGGAAGGTCAGGATATCGAAAAATATATTGAACGCGCAAAAACAAAGAAATAATTTGGCTACCAAATACCATAATTTATCGGATTACGATTCGACAGCTATGCCCGACGCTTCAGCAATGAAGGTCGGCATTGTTGTTGCTGAGTGGAACTATGACATCACTTCCAGACTCTTGGAAGGTGCGCGTGCCACACTTGTTAAAAACGGAGTTTCCCCTGACAATATATTGGAACGCTGGGTCCCCGGCAGTTTTGAGCTGATTTTCGGTGCCAAGTTGATGGCTGAGAAAACAGATGTGGATGCAGTCATCATTTTGGGTTGTGTCATACGTGGTGAAACGCCCCATTTCGATTATATCTGTTCCGGTGTGACGCAGGGTATGTCCACGATGAACGTGCAGTACGGAATTCCTTTTATTTTTGGTCTGCTTACGAACAATACCATGCAACAGTCCATCGATAGGGCTGGCGGCGTTTTGGGAAACAAAGGGGATGAAGCGGCGGTGACAGCTATCAAAATGATTGCCCTGAATAAGGACTTGTCTGCTGTCGGTCTGGTGTAAAAATAGTATAGTGAATTTTTGAACCGGTTATTTTCCGGTTTATTTCATATCCAATCCGAACATTCGATACAACAAATCGAGGTTCGGATTTTTTTTGACCATGGTTTCCAGTTTATCTTTTGCTGTAAATGGGCGGACGTTTTCTCCGCTTTCCGCCATGCGGATAGTCATTTTCACCATGCTGTTGCTCAGGTCTTTTTGAAGGTGCTGTTCTATCTTGCGGGAAATTTCCTGAAGTTTCATTTCCTGAACGGGATTCTGTACTACGACCTCAAACCTGAAATTTTCCTGTAATACAGGTTTGCTCGCCTTCATGGCATTCTTGAGGTGAATGTCGTTCTTAATCATGTCGGCAAAACGGTTCCAGGAAATACCCAGGGCATCAGCTGTAAAAGGCTGGTTGAGCTTTGGGGTCTCTTCTTCTTTTTGTATTGTCGTTTCTGTTTTGAGCGTATGCTTGCGGATGGAACTTGTCTTGATGGACTTGATGGAACGTGGCGCTGTTTCTTCATTCTGGCTTGGTGTGCCGGTGCTGTTGGAAGAAGCGGTAGCCTCGGCACCTTCTGGCGACAAGGGGGACTTTATGGTCGTGGTAGCTTTTGATCCCGACGGTTGTACAGGCGTTTCATCTTTTTCAGCAGCGGGATGGGCTTCTCTGCTCAGATAGGGCGCCAACGGCTCAATGGGTATTGGTGCTTCACCCGTTATTCGTTCGCTGATTTTTTTTTTTGAATCCGAAAGCTGAGTGATCCGGATTAATGCAAGTTCAATAAGTAGGCGTTTGTTTTTACTTTCCCTGTAATCCAGGTCGCAATCGTTGCTGATTTTGATGGCGGTAAAGAGAAATTCCGGAGGACATTCCGCTGCTTGTTCCTTGTATCTTGCCCTGATGCTTGCTCCGACTTCCAGCAGAGAGAGCGTGGATGGATCCTTGCAGACCAGCAAATCTCTGAAATGAGCGCTCAGCCCTGTTATGAAATGCTGCCCTTCAAAACCGTGGTTCAGAATATCATTGAATATAAGCAGGGCATTGCTGAGATCGCCTTTCAGGAAGGCGTCGGTCAATTTGAAATAATAATCGTAGTCCAGAACATTTAGGTTCTCGATCACATTCTGGTAGGTTACTTTTCCATTTCCGAAACTGGATACCTGGTCAAAGATGGACAAGGCATCCCGCATACCACCGTCGGCCTTGATGGCAATGACGTTGAGCGCTTCTTCTTCAGCTTCCACCTTTTCCGATTGGGCCACATACTGCAACTGCCCAACAATATCGCTGATGTTGATGCGGTTGAAGTCGTAGATTTGGCAACGGGAAAGGATGGTGGGTATGATCTTGTGTTTTTCCGTCGTGGCCAAGATGAAGATGGCATGATGGGGCGGTTCTTCCAATGTTTTTAAGAAGGCGTTGAAAGCGCTGGCGGAAAGCATGTGGACTTCATCGATGATGTAGACCTTATATTTTCCGAGTTGTGGCGGTATGCGCACCTGGTCAACCAGGTTGCGGATATCATCTACGGAATTGTTGGAAGCTGCGTCCAGTTCAAAGATGTTCAGCGAACGTTGTTCGTTGAAACTTTGGCAGGATTCGCAGACATTACAGGCTTCTCCGTTTTCCCGTGGATCGGAACAGTTGATGGTTTTTGCAAATATGCGGGCACACGTGGTTTTCCCTACTCCCCTGGGACCACAAAACAAATAGGCATGAGCCAGTTGCTTGTTTTTGATAGCGTTTTTCAGGGTTGTGGTCAATGCAGATTGTCCAACAACCGATTGAAACGTATCCGGGCGGTATTTCCGGGCGGAAACCAGGTAATTCTCCATAGTGAAAGACTCTTTTTTTCGTGTACTTTGCAAATGTAGCAAAATCCTTTTGGATTTTTTCGGAACCCACTTTGTTTTTTGCCTGCGACGCATATTTTAATCCGAAAAAATGCACTACTTTTGTTTCACTCATTTTAAGACAAATGAACAAGCTCAAGAATTTATATGCGCGTATCAAGCCTTATCTGAACAAATACATCATTACTTTGGTCGTGTTTGGCGTTTTCATCGTTTTTGTCGATGATAACAATGTCATCAGAAGGGTTGAATACGAAATGGAAATTAAGGGCTTGCGTCAGGAAATACGCCACTATCAGGAATTGCGTGACCAAAGCGCTGAGAAGCTCCATAAGCTCCATTCAAGCGATGAAGAGCTGGAAAGGATAGCCAGAGAAGATTATTTGATGAAAAAGCCGAATGAGGAGGTTTTTATTGTGGAGTGATTTCCACATCTGCACACATGAATAGAATATGAATACAAAGTTTCTGAATACGGTTTTTGCCATTGGTGCCATTTTGGTACTGATTTCTTCGGTTTTGGTTATGGAAAGGATAGAGTGGGGGAAATATTCCTTTGCCGTCGGTGTAGCGCTGTTCTTTTTTACCAGGTTGAAGATGATTTATGTAGGTAGTGACTTCCGCCTAAAGCGAATGAACCGCTTTTACTTCATGTCTTCACTGGCGTTGGTCATTGCCTCCTGCCTTCAGTTCAGGGGAAACGGCGGATGGATACTCTTGTTGCTGATTGTAGCCATTTTAGAATTTTATTCAAGCATGCGTATCGGCTACTATGAGAAACAAAATGCCGAAGCTGCCAAAAAGAAAAAAGCCGAAGACTTTGATCCTGAAGACGAAAATTCCCAACATTCCATAGAGGAATAGTATTTGGTATTTAATGGGCAATTCTTCTTTCCGCTTCAAGCAATTTGAAGTCTTTCACGACCGGTGTGCCATGAAAGTCGGAACGGACGGTGTACTGCTTGGTGCCTGGACAAGGCCCGGTGATGCGTTGCGCATACTGGATGTCGGAACCGGAAGTGGCCTGGTTGCTTTGATTCTAGCTCAACATTCTACGGCATTTGTTGATGGAGTTGAACTTGATGCCGAAGCTGCAGTCCAGGCTGCGGAAAATGTGGCAGTCTCTCCCTGGAATGAACGAATGCACATATATGAAACCGATTTTTGCCGGTTTTCCAATGGTCTGTATGACTTGATCGTTTCCAATCCACCTTTTTTCAGAGAATCATTGAAAGCACCTGCTCGGGAAAGAAACCAGGCCAGGCATACCGATGCGCTTTCCTACGAAATGCTTGTCCACAATGCGGGACGGATGCTTTCGTCTTCGGGACGGCTTTCGGTGGTGCTGCCTGCTGCTTCTGCGGATGATTTTGACGCTATTTGCTGGCAAAACAAGCTGTATTTGTCCAGACGCTGTGATGTGGTGTCTGTCGAAGGACTGGAACCGAAACGTGTACTTCTGGAATTCTCCCGTTTTCGTTCCGGAACAGAGCGCACAAAGCTGATTCTTGAAACCTCTTCCCATAAACGCACAGAAGAATTTACGGCCCTGACTGCCGATCTGTATCTCGACAAATGATTTTCCGAACACTATTGGCGCTAAAATCATCACGTTAATAAGGCCGCCTGTCTATTTTTTTTGCTACCTTTGCGCCTTGAAAAAAAACGTGATGTATGTCAAAGAAATTTGCGGAATATTCCGGTTTTGATTTAGCAAAGATTAATCAGGACATCCTTAAAAAGTGGGATGAAGAAGATCTGTTTCATAAAAGTATGGATATTCGGGAAGGACATCCTTCCTTTGTGTTCTATGAAGGCCCGCCTTCTGCGAATGGCATGCCAGGTATTCACCATGTTATGGCTCGTTCCATCAAAGATATTTTCTGTCGCTATAAAACCATGAAAGGTTTCCAGGTTATACGCAAGGCTGGCTGGGATACGCATGGACTTCCTGTGGAACTCGGTGTTGAGAAAGCGCTGGGCATCACCAAGGAAGATATCGGCAAGACCATTTCCGTCGAAGATTACAATGCAGCCTGTCGTAAAGATGTCATGAAATTCACCAAAGAATGGGAAGATCTGACGCACCGCATGGGTTACTGGGTTAATATGGACGATCCGTACATCACTTATGACAATCGTTATATCGAAACCCTTTGGTATTTACTCAAGGAACTGTATAAAAAGGGACTGCTCTACAAAGGGTATACCATTCAGCCCTATTCACCGGCTGCGGGTACAGGTCTTAGTTCTCACGAACTAAATCAGCCTGGTTGTTACAGGGATGTCAAAGACACCACTTGTGTGGCTCAGTTCAAGATGAAGAATCCCAGGAATGAGTGGGCCCAATTCGGTGAGGCTTATTTTATCGCATGGACCACAACGCCCTGGACTTTGCCTTCCAATACTGCATTGTGCGTAGGCCCGAACATCAACTATGTAGCCGTTCAAAGTTACAATCCATATACCGGTGTGCCTATGACCTGTGTTTTGGCTAAGGATCTGGTATCTGCCCATTTCAATCCGAAAGCAGCCGGACTCGAATTGGATTCTTATAAGGTTGGAGACAAACTTGTGCCTTACAAGGTCTTGGATATCGAATACAAAGGTGCCGACCTGGTGGGTTTGGAATATGAGCAGCTTATTCCCTGGGTCAACCCAGGAAAGGGTGCTTTCCGTGTTATTTCAGGCGATTACGTGACCACGGAGGACGGTACCGGTATCGTGCACATTGCGCCGACTTTTGGAGCCGATGACGACCGTGTGGCCAGAATTTTCGGAGTTCCGGCATTGCTGATGCCCGACAAAGACGGAAACATGCGTCCCATGGTGGATCCGACCGGTAAATTCTATAAACTTGAAGATCTTGATCCGGAATATGTGAAGTCCAACATTAATGTCGGTCTTTATTCAGAATATGCGGGCCGTTTCGTGAAAAACGCTTACGACCAGAATCTGACTGAAAACGATGTTACGTTGGATATTGACCTTTGCGTCATGCTCAAGCAGCAGAACCTGGTGTTCAAGATTGAAAAGCATGTCCACAATTATCCGCATTGCTGGCGCACGGACAAACCTGTCCTGTATTATCCGCTGGATAGCTGGTTCATCAAGTCTACCGCCTGTCGCGAAAGGATGATGGAGCTTAACAATACCATCCAGTGGAAGCCTCAGTCCACCGGTTCCGGCCGTTTTGGAAAATGGCTGGAAAATCTGCAGGACTGGAACCTTTCCCGCAGCCGTTATTGGGGCACACCGTTGCCTATCTGGCGCACCGAAGACGGAGTGGAAGAACTCTGTATTGGTTCCGTGGCAGAATTGCATGCGGAAATCGAAAAGTCTGTTCAAGCCGGTTTTATGGCTTCCAATACGCTTGGAGAATTCAAGCCGGGAGAGTATACGGCTGAAAATTACGATAAGATAGATCTGCATCGTCCATATGTTGATGAGGTTGTTTTGGTTTCTCCTTCCGGAAAACCGATGAAGCGCGAGACCGACCTGATTGACGTTTGGTTTGATTCCGGCGCCATGCCTTATGCACAAATTCATTATCCGTTTGAAAACAAGGAGGCTTTTGATAAAGGGGGTATTTATCCTGCCGATTTCATAGCGGAAGGTGTTGACCAGACCCGTGGCTGGTTTTTCACCCTGCATGCCATCGCTACGATGGTGTTTGACTCCGTTGCGTACAAGAATGTCGTTTCCAACGGCCTGGTGCTTGATAAGAATGGAAGCAAGATGTCCAAACGTCTTGGAAATGCAGTAGATCCGTTTTCGACCATCGAGAAATATGGATCAGACCCATTGCGTTGGTATATGATAACCAATGCTTCTCCATGGGATAACTTGAAATTTGATACGGAAGGCATAGAAGAAGTTCGCCGTAAGTTTTTCGGTACACTTTACAATACCTATTCCTTCTTCTCTTTATATGCCAATGTGGATGGCTTTACCTATCAGGAAGCCGAAGTCCCTATGGAAAAACGTCCCGAGATTGACCGCTGGATCCTGTCCAAGCTCAACAGTCTGGTTCGTGAGGTGGATGAATGCTATCAAACGTACGAACCGACCAAGGCCGGCCGCGCCATCAGTGACTTTGTGAGCGAAAACTTGAGCAACTGGTACGTACGGCTGAACCGCAAACGTTACTGGGGCGGGGAATATACCGAAGATAAAATTTCTGCATACCAGACGCTTTATACCTGTCTTGAAACGGTGTCCAGGCTTATGTGCCCGATAGCACCTTTCTATGCAGACCAGCTTTTCCGTGACCTGAACGCTGTTTCCGGCAAAGATAGAACACAATCCGTGCATCTGGCCGATTTTCCTGAATTTGACATCAACCTGATCGATGAGGATTTGGAAACCCGAATGCAGCTTGCCCAGCAAATATCGTCCATGATTTTGGCCTTGCGTCGCAAGGTGAGCATTAAGGTGCGTCAGCCGCTTACATCCATAATGATACCTGCCGCCGATGCCCGGCAAAAGGCGCATATCGAAGCTGTCAGCAACCTTATCCTCGGTGAAGTGAATGTCAAAAGCCTGAATTTTGTGGATAACACCGCAGGCATTCTGGTAAAACGCATCAAACCTGATTTTAAGAAACTGGGTCCGAAATGCGGGAAACAAATGAAGCAGGTGGCTGCTATGTTGACGGAACTGTCTCAGGAGGCCATCGCTGAATTTGAAAAAAATGCATCGTACACCCTCCAGCTGGACGGAAGGCCCATTGTTGTCGACACCACGGATGTGGAAATCCTTTCCGAGGATATCCCGGGATGGTTGGTTGCCAATGAAGGACGTCTGACGGTGGCGCTTGACATAACCATTACCGATGAGCTTCGTCAGGAAGGTCTGGCCAGGGAATTGGTAAACCGTATTCAGAACATCCGTAAGTCCAGTGGCTTTGAGATTACAGACAAGATTCATATCCGGATTTCAGAAAATGAAGAAGTTCGGGCGGCCCTCAAAGGCTGGAAGGGCTATATTATGACTCAGACATTGGCCGAAAGTCTTGAACTTTCCGCTATCCAGGACGGCGTTTCGCTCGATATGGAAGATTTGGATCTGATGATGAGTGTCAAAAAAATATAGTGCTATTGCTCTTTGAGGCAATGCAACTGTTTTTTATTTTTTATTTGTTGTTGACTTTGCTTTTGTATATATTCGCGAATTATTTTTGAGTTAAAATTTTTAGTTTTTAAACTTTTCGGTAAAACAAGGATCTTATGTCAGACAAAATCAGATACTCCGATGCGGAATTGGAAGAATTCCGTGCTATTATAGAAGATAAGCTTGCCAAGGCAAGAGCCGATTATGAGCAATTGAAAGCCAGTGTCACCAATATGGATGGCAACGATGTGATGGATACGTCTCCTACGTTTAAGAATTTTGATGATGGAGCCAATACCCTTCAAAAGGAAGAAACCGGCCGTATGGCTCAGCGTCAGATGAAATTCATCCAGCATTTGGAAGCTGCTTTGGTCAGAATTGAGAACAAAACCTATGGCATTTGCCGTGAGACAGGACAACTGATACCGAAAGAACGTTTACGTGCTGTGCCTCACGCTACACTTACCATTGAAGCTAAAAGCGACAAAAAATAAAATATGCCTAAACTTTCAAGGGGCGTTATCGTCTCTATCATTATTTTCCTGATTTTATTGGCTGACCAGTCTCTGAAAATTTGGATTAAGACCAATATGGCCTTGCATGACAATATTCAGATTACAAATTGGTTTTACCTTTATTTCACCGAGAACAACGGTATGGCTTTCGGAATTGAACTTTTCGACAAGCTTTTCCTGACGTTGTTTCGTATTGCTGCTGTTGTTGCTTTATTCTGGTATCTTTACAGGATTTCTCCCAAGAAAACAACCAGACTTGGCTATTGTGTATGTATTGCCCTGATTATCGCCGGAGCTTTGGGCAATATCATTGACTGCCTGTTTTATGGCTTGATTTTTAACGATAGTGTGGGACATGTGGCAACCCTCTTTCCCAATGGTGGAGGTTATGGCAGCTTTTTTTACGGAAGAGTGGTGGATATGTTGTATTTCCCGTTGATTGATACATACTGGCCAAGTTGGGTGCCTTTTGTAGGTGGTGATCAACTTGTGTTTTTCAGACCGATATTCAACCTGGCAGATTCTTCCATTTCTGTTGGCATTATACTGTTGTTGTTGTTTTATCGTCGCGATTTGTCAGAAGTTTCAACTGCCAAGGAAGAAGTTGAAGATTTAGCCAAGAACTGATTGTCATGTCAAGATTCCGTTTGTTGTTTGGACTTTTGCTCCTATTGGCGGGGTTTACAGCTTGCCGTCCGAAGAATGTCCTTTCCAGAAGTGAAATGGCCGATGTCCTTTTTGACCTGCATCTGGCGGAATCCATAAATGAAGTGGCCCCTGCCCACACAAATTGGTTTAAAGGGATGGATTACAGCGATTTCAGTGACATGGCTTACCAGTCTGTTTTGCGTAAGCACAAAATTACAGAAAAGGATTTTTTTGCATCCGTGAGCTATTACAGCAAGAACCTGCGGCTCTATTCCAAAATTTACAACGATCTGGACAAACGGTATCAGGAGTTGCTCGATAAGAATACGTTTGTGTATGTAGTGCCCACTTTGAAAGAATGTCTGGCCCATTTGACCCTGGATACGGTGAAGGTCAAGGAATGGTTTAACTTTGGTGCATTCAAGCCGGATACCTTGCCCGCCAAACAATTGTTTCCACCTTCTCGTTCCATCATAAGCTATGGTGCATGGTTTGCCAGTCAGTATATGACTCCGGTCAAAAAAGACAAGAAAGTGTTCCGGGTTGTTCCTTTGCATTTCACACCACTGAAAGTTGATTCGGTTGCTTCAGGAAGTAAGGCTTTCAAGGATACTTTGTTAAATGGCAAACCTTTGTCTGTGGATACGATCGGAAATCATCTGGTCATATCCAGAAGAGGGCCGGATGGCTCTATCAAGAAGGAGATTGTTGCCAGGGCAGGTGGAAGAAAAATTCCGAATGTGCATGTCCGCACGGCAGACAGCCGAATTCCCGACCCAAATCACCGGATCCTGCAACAATAATCTTCTTCTTTAGAAAAAAATGAAAAGGTATGCGGCCCAGTATGTCTTAGGTTTCCAGTCCGGAATTCTTTCCAGGCAGACCATGACTTTCGATGACCGGAATATCTTTGTTTCCCATTCGCCTATGGAAGGGGAAACGGCTTCTACTTTCTTTTTTAATGGAATACTTTGTCCGCCTTTCAGACTTATTGGAAAGAATCAGATGCTGACTCCTGCCGAAGCCACAGAGTTGTTGCGACAGAAGTACCGGGAGAACGGATCCCGGATGCTTACGGAATATTTGTCAGCTTACGTGGAAATGTCTGCCTGGACAGCTGGCGCAAAAAACGGCCTTTGGTGCATCGAAATGCTCGATTTGAAAACCCTGCAACTTCAGGAAAATACCGTGGTCTATTCTGTTTTACCGTAGGATCTGCGACGAAACTCCGAACAAACAATGGCGGTAGCCACCGATACGTTCAGGGACTCCGAACCTGTTCTTCCAATCGGGAAATCCGGTATGTATAATTTTTGGGTCACAAGCTTCCCAATGGCTTCCGATATCCCGTTTCCTTCGTTTCCCATGACGATGAGTCCTTCAGCAGGAAGGTTGCACGTATAGATGGTGTCACCTTCCAGATAGGTCCCGAAAATGGGCAGACTGGTTTCCGAAAGGAAAGGAACCAATTCCGTATAGTGAATTTTGACCCGACCGATGGCACCCATGGTGGCTTGAACCGTTTTTGGATTGAAAGCGTCGGCTGTTCCGATGGAACAAATGACATGCTCAATGCCAAACCAGTCTGCTATTCGAAGGATCGTTCCAAGATTGCCGGGATCCTGCACGTTGTCAAGGACCAGGCTGATTTTACCCTGAAGCTCCTTTTTGTCGAGTCCCGGGTTGGGAATCTCAAAGATGCCGAGCACATCCTGAGGGCTTTTTTGCAGGCTCGCCTTGTGGATCATTTCCTTGGTTGCAGGGACGATTTCTCCGGCTTTGATCCCGGGATGGGAGGCCAGCCATTCTTCGGTGGCTATTAGAAGTCTGCAAGGTAGAATCTCAAGCAAATCAGCTGTCAGCTTATTGCCTTCGGCTGTAAAAAGACCATGTTGTTGCCGAAATTTTTTCTGTTCCAGCGAATGGATCCACTTCAGTTTTGCGTTGCTCAGCATGTTGATTCTTTTATAAGACAAATTTACGAAAGAAATCCATTTTGCCGAAATTTGTTCTTCTGTATTTGCCATCTTTGAGCGGATAATGTACATTTGCACTATTGACAAATTTTGGTTTTTCCCAAAATGTATTTTTATGATCAGAAACTTATTCCTGTTTTTTCCGGCTTTGTTTCTACTTTTTGCAGCGTGCAATACCTTGAAGTATGTGCCTGAAAATGATGCTTTGCTGGAAAAAGTTTCTATCGTTCCTGAAAAAGGGACGATGAAAAGCAGTGAACTGGAAATATATCTCTACCAGCAACCAAACAAACATCTGCTGGGGTTTCTCAACTTCAATCTTTTTTGGTACAATTTGTCCGGACGCGATACGACCAAATGGGTAAACCGTGCGCTTCGTAAAATGGGCGAACCACCTGTCGTCTACGATCCATCTCAGACCGCCCGTTCACATACGGCTATGCAGGAGGTGATGGTAAGCAGAGGCTATTTTGATGCAGAGGTAAAAAATAAGGTTGAAATAAAGAAACGCAGGGCCTATGTGACTTATTATGTGAAAGGTAATCAGCCATATACTATTCGAAATTATGGTTTTAAACCTTCCGGCGACTCCATTTGCGGAAAGATCGAGGATGGGATGAAAAATTCTCTGGTGCATTCCGGTGCCCTGTTAAGCAGCGAAAAGCTTGACGAGGAAAGAACGCGTCTTACCAAGGAATTACTGAAGAAAGGCTATTATGCCATGCAGAAGGATTATTTTGCTTACGATGTGGATAGTAATCTTGGAACACACCAGGCGGATGTGAACCTGGTGCTTAAGCCTTATCTTCCGGATACGACAGGTATGGAGCTGAGCAACGAAGACCTCAAAACCTATACACATCCCGTATACAGGGTTCAGAATGTGTATTTTATGCTGGACGTTCCCATGTCAAGTTTTACTCGGAATCCCTTGGCCGGTCCGGCAGGAGGAAGCAGGAATATGGCTTTTGATGTGGCTGATTTTGATACGATCTCTTTTGATGCCTATCGGACGGTTTATCGTGGAAAGCCTTTCGTAAACCCTTCTGCCTTGATTGAAAACTGTCGCATCATTCCCGGTGAGCTTTACGATGTAAACAAGGTGGAACGAACTTACGCAAGGCTGAACACCCTGCAGCTGATGAAGTACATCAACATCCGTTTTGTTGAGCAAGGTACAGATAGCCTTGGTATGCATCAGCTGGACTGCTACATTGTGCTGACGCAAAACATGAAGCAAGCCGTAGCCTTTGAACTCGAAGGAACAAATACCGCCGGGGACATAGGTGTAGCCGGCAACCTGAATTATACGCACCGGAACCTGTTTAGAGGTTCGGAACTTCTTCAGGCCAAGATCCGTGGTGCATACGAAGCCTTGTCCACTTCTTTTCAGAGTGATTACACGGAGATAGGAGGGGAACTAAGTATGACTTTGCCCGATTTTAAGATGCCTTTCCTGAGTACGGATTTCAAACGGAAAGTGGACGCAACCACCGAATTTAATCTGACTTTTCAGAAGATGAAAAGGCCGGAGTTTGACAGGACGATTGCTTCTACGGGTGTGCGCTACAACTGGTTGAAGAATAATTTGAGACAAACGCTTGACCTGGTGGATCTCAGCTATGTATATATGCCATGGGTCGATTCCACGTTTAAGGCCAATTATCTGGACAATACCTCTTATCTCAAGTATAGTTATGAGGATCATTTTATATTGAGAACCAATTATAGCTTTTCTTATTCAAGTATACCTTTCGGATCTACTACCAGAACCTATTATACCTTCAGAGGAAATGTAGAGTCTGCGGGCAATTCACTTTATGCCATTTATGCCCTGGCCGGAATATCTAAGGACGACGGCCATTACAAGATCGGTAAGATCAACTTTTCCCAATACCTGAAAGGGGAAGTGGAATATGCCAGAAGTGTGGCTGTCAGTTCGAAAAGCAGGCTGGCATACCGTACTGGGCTGGGGTTGGCTTATCCGTATGGAAATTCAACGATCTTGCCTTTTGAAAAACGTTTTTTTTCTGGGGGGGCAAACTCTGTCCGTGGGTGGTCTGTCAGGACCATCGGACCTGGAACGTATCACAGCACGAGTCCTCAGATCGATTTCATGAATCAGTCCGGCGATATCAAGCTTGATTTGAGTGCCGAATATCGGAGCTTGCTTTTTTGGAAACTGGAGAGTGCCCTGTTTGTCGATGTCGGAAACATTTGGACCATCCGTGACTATGAAGGTCAGCCCGGTGGGAAATTTGAGTTCAATACTTTTTATAAGGAATTGGCTACCAGTGTTGGAGCAGGATTGCGTTTCGATTTCGACTATTTTCTCCTTCGCTTTGACCTTGGCATGAAAACCTTTGATCCATCTCTGCGGGGTGACGAAAGGTGGAGAATCAAGCATATTGATAATAAAGATGATTTCGCATTCCACTTTGCAATAGGCTATCCATTCTAATTTTTTTCTTGGATTTTCCTTTTTTATTACTACCTTTGCCGGCGCAAATAAGCGGGGTTCGGTAGCTCAGCTGGATAGAGCAACAGCCTTCTAAGCTGTGGGTCTTGGGTTCGAATCCCAACCGAATCACTTTTATAAAACGTCAAAAAGCCGTGTAAAAAACGGGGTCAAGAAATTGATCCCGTTTTTTGTTTGCTTAAAAATCCATACTTTGTCAGATATATATCAATATAATGTTTAATTTAGAGGTCTAAATAATATCTGAAAAAACACCTTATTTTGCAACTATATTGTAAGCCATGTTAACCCTACTCCATCAAATAACAAGCAAAGATCAATAACTTGAATGGATTTTATAATTGAAATATAAACGCAATGCGATTATAAAAATCAAATAAACGCAACTGATAAGGTGCTGTATGTTAGGTATCTATTAAAAAAATCATTACACAGTTGTTAGCGGCAAGGCTAGAACCGACCATTATAGTTTATCTGTATCTTTATTTAAGAGATATAAAACATCCCGATAGTCCGAGTTGTTAAAGCTTTAGATATCGATTATATATAAATAATTTATAGAAACGTTATGAATATTGCAGTATTAATCGGAATTTCTGATTATGGTAGTAGCATTACAAGCTTACCAGGTAGCAAAAATGATGTCCTGAAGATCGATGGATTAATTAGAGCTACAAAAAAGTATGATGAGATTATTACAATCTCGGATGAAAAATCTAGTGCCAGAATTAAGGACAAGTTAACAACCTTTGTAAATTCAAAAAAAGGTTCAAAAGTTGATGAGTTTCTTTTTTATTTCACTGGTCATGGCGATTTCTCAAATGATGATTTCTATTATATATTGACTGATTTTAGTTTTGATAAAAAAGCTCAGACAAGCCTGCAGAATTCAGAATTGGACAATCTTATCAAATCACTTGATCCTAGTTTGGTAGTGAAGATTGTAGACGCATGTCACTCAGGGATGAGTTATATAAAGGATATTGAAGCTGTAGACACTTATATCAAATCGACTATTAATCAGTTTAATAAATGTTATTTTTTATATTCATCACTAAATTCTCAAAGTTCATTTCAAACAAGTCAATTTAGTTTCTTTACTCTTGGAGTTCTAAATGCAATCAAAAAATTTGAAGGTGATGAAATAAGATTTAAAGATGTTATTGATTTTGTGTCTGACGAATTTACCAATTTTCCTGATCAAACACCTTTCTTTGTTACACAAGCAGATTTTACAGAAATTTTCTGCAAGAAAAACGAAGCGCTGAGTAAAATTCTTAATGAATTACCATCCACGTTCCCATCAACAGTTGAAGAAAAAGGGAATGAAGTAAGTTTCTCTAGCTTTGAAGATATTGTTAAATCTGATGCATTAAATAATTTGTCACAAGAAGATGTTGTCAATCTATTAAATGAGATAAAAAATTTTGTTGAAAATTTTAATTTAGATTCCGAGATTAAAAATTTGTATCAATATAAGTTCGATTTTCCAAAGTACATATCTCAACATGCTAATTACAGTCAAGTTGGAGAATTTATAAATAAAAATCAATCAAAGTACTTTGCTAAACCGACATTTAGAACAGAAACATATGATGAAATCGAATTCCCCACAAAAATGAATGTTTTATATGGTAAACCAAAAGAACCATACACCGTTACAAAAAGTAGAGATGTGATAATTGGCTATTCTTTAAATATTTACTTTCCATATGTGCAGATTATTATACAAGCAAATTCACTATATCAAAATATTGATTCCTATAATTGTACTATTGCCTTTGTTACATCAGATAGGGAAATAAAACTTTACTATTTTATATCAAATTATCAAAAAGAAAATTGGAAAGATCGAAAATTGAATGCCCGTTTTGAATGGAACGCTAATGAATTTCAATTGAGAGATAAAGCAGCAATCTTTGAATTTATTGAATCAATAAATAAGAACCTGAATGTACGAATTGTTCAAGATTTGAATAGGCAATTTAAGGATCAAATAAAGAAATAGTAAGAATATTTAGCAACTTCTAGGTATAAAAAGCCCTGCCGCTAACACTGGTTAAGCTCAAGCGCTACGCGCCTTCGCCTAGCCCACCGTTAGCGTTCATGATAGAAGACCGAACAACATTGACAAATTGATGAAAACCCAACACACAAGCTGATTCTTCAGCTTGCATAAGAGCTATTTCTTTCAACGCACAAGATAAAATAGAGGATATATGCCAATAACAGGAACAGAATTTGAATCTTTAGTAAAACCTTTTTTCTCACGTCTATTTAAAGACATGGGATATACTGTTCTTGAAGTTCGAAATCAAAATTCTGGAACACAAAATGGATTTGATATTAAAATCATTTTTGAAGATTTAAATAACAAACAAAGAGATTTTTTTATTGAATGCAAATATTACACAACCGCAAAACTTGAATGGTCTGAAATATTAAGTAAACAAGTTGAGCTGGAAGGCTCAAATTATAATCCTTCTGCATTTATTTTGCTTTCACCAATACAAAATCTCAGTAACATTAACGATAATGCACAAACAAAATTCGAGAAGTTACTTCGTTTTCCTGTAGAATTCTGGACACCAGACAAAGAACTTGAAGAATTATTTGCAACGGACAAATCTCTATACGAAAAGATTTACGATAAACCTTGTACCCTTGTAGTTGATAGAGCAGAACAATTGAAAGTAACTAAAACAAGAATAGAATTAATTTTAACTAAAAAAGACTTATTTCACTTCGCAAATACAATTGAAATTAAAAAAGCAGAAAGAAATCCTGTTGAAGATTCTCATTATAAAACTAGTCTTGATGAAAAGCTTAATGCGGTACTAGATGAAGATGATGAAGACAGAATAGAGTATCACCAATTAAGAGTAGATTACAAAGTATTTTTAGAAGATTTACAAGACGTAAATAATGAATTGAGGCAGAAAATATTAAAATGGCAAGACAATATGAGATTTAGGGCAAAAAGATTAACAAAAAAATTCAATGTTGATTCATCTTACAATTCCCAGCAATTTTATATTGACTTTTTTGAAGATGCAGAAAAGCAACTTTTAACGTTTTATGCTGAAAATGAATTGAAAGAGGATTCTGAGAAACTACTAAATGGAATTGTTTTTGAATTAGCAGCTGAATGCCCACTTGATTGGCGTAAAAAGTGTTATTAAATGCGTTTAGAAAAATTTATAAATAAACTTAGCTCAAAGGGTTTAGTAACTAATTTAAATTTAGAACGCCCAAATTATGTGCAGCCAGAAGACAGAATTATGTATCGGGCACATAGGATTTTAGTAATATTAGGAATGCTAAATACAAGTAATGGGCTTAGTAAAGATGTTATTGCTTGTGTTGATTTTCTACTTCGGAATCCGAATTATCAGAAAAAATTTATACTTGAATATTTTAAAGGTCAAAAGAACATCATTGATAAAATCACTAAATACTCTTCTAATTTACAAGAAGAAATTGATTTTAATATTGTCCAATACAGAAGTGTACCATGGGATTTGCGGTTTAATGATATGTTTTTATTCTTGTATATACGTTCATTAATTGACATAACAGGAAACAATAAGGATAAAAACTTAAGATTACACTTGTCTGAATCAGGACTTGAATAT